>Ga0208162_1001549_pt1 | contig 11878 bp, 28 predicted proteins | sample CB_VirMetaG_4_FD_184539 | JGI IMG/M metagenome (GOLD analysis project Ga0208162, IMG submission 184539) | Freshwater to marine saline gradient viral communities from Chesapeake Bay - CB_1508_1M Viral MetaG (SPAdes) (version 4) | ecosystem: Environmental > Aquatic > Marine > Coastal | place: USA... | reverse complement strand
TTTTTTTTTTTTTTTTTTTTTTTTTTTTTTTTTTTTTTTTTTTTTTTTTTAGGTTTAAAAACGACATTATCGACATCTCTCTAAGAATCAGTAAGTTAGAGAGAATCAAATCGACATACTACCGACACAGATGGGACGTTTTTTGTCACAGATGCTAAATATCTAGATTTTTTTGTGGTGTCAGGTATGTGGAGGTTTTGGGTAATACCCCCAAGTTGCAGAAAAATTCTGTCAGGGAAAACGAAAAACTTTTTGAGGGGTGGGGGGTTGGATTTGAAATTCCCTAGGGATATTTTTGGGGTTTTCTTGTTGTTATCTGAAGGGGTGTCTGTTCTCCAGATAGATAACCACCGACCGATCTAACGACCTAACTACCCCCTATATATATTGGTATACGAGTTGAAGGCTCCTCCTCCTTTTACTGGAGCAAGGTTTGGGGTAAGGTATTGTTTGTGTATGAATGTGCTAGTCAACTTACCATGGTATATCCAATCCCTGAACGCCTATTTAACATAACATTCGCCCTGAGAATCGCCTGTACGATTTTGAACTGGACTATTTACCGTACACGAAAATTTAACGCAATGCTCAGCTATTGGTATCAGACCGATACAGAGAAATGTTAAGAATTTAACACCGACCGAGCTAACTGTTAAAATATAAACAAAGCCAGCTAACCACCTGAAAACCCTAGCAAAATCAAGGGGACCGACCGACCGACCGATACGGGGATTTCCTTGCCAATATTCTTAGATTATTGCCAATATCATTAGCTTTTATTGCCAATGTATTTAGCTTTTTTTGCTAATATTTTTAGTTTTATGCTAACAGATATCGGGTTAAAACAGTCCCGATCTCTCACCTATAAAATAAATTTGGGTAATTTTACCGCTGAATATAAATTTTTTTTTCTCAGTATTTACGGGGGTTACAGAGCGTTTGTTAATTTTTGAACATCTTTAATGAAATTTAACATTGTCAAAACATTGTCAATTCAAACATCCGCCTTATATTTGAAACCGTAAACGATGCACAAACGGTGCACACAGATTTACAGAGTTCATTGACATCATGCATTATATAGTCTAGTACTAACGACTATAAGACGGCCCAAGGCTCAACTCTATTAGAAGCCTAAGGAATAACCGACATGTGAAGCACCTAACTCAGGTGGTGCGAAGTAGCAAGTTAAATTCGGTGAAGGGAGCGCATCGCCTGCAAGTTGGAGCAGGCTTTAATCGGAATTTCTCCTCTACCCATATAATGCATCTGGAAAGCAATCGAGTCCGCATGATGCGATGTGGACGTTAAGCAAAACGCATTACCCATCGAACGGTTAGCCGTTACTCAGTTCGTTGCTGACGATGGGGACTAACAAACAATAAAAAATAAGATTATGAAAACTTTAAAAACAAGAGTAGAGGTTGGAGATATAGTAAATTACGGAGGTATTGAGTATAGAGTAATAATGTTGGGAGATTCGGGAACATCAGCTATAAAAGTATTAAGCAACATTCCGATTGCTTCTTTATGTGAAACCGATAATCCTAAAAATAAAAATGCTAAAAGAGATTGGATTTGGACAAAACACAAGATGGTTACTATAAAATCATTAAAGAAAGAAAATACAAATAAATACGCAGAGGAGTAGAGATAGATGAGATTGAGTTAAAATCACCTTACCTCGTATCTTAATCGATACGGGGTTTTGGTGGTAGAAAGAAACAATAAAAAATAGAGTTATGTATAAGATTGAATTACATTTAGAAAAAGGTGAAATGACGTGGGACGGTGATTTATTGACCGAAGACCGTTATATAGTTATAGACAGCGAAGGCTGTGATGAATTTGGTGATCACTTTAGTAAGGAGGAGGCTCAGGAGCAAGCTAACGAGTTGAACGATGAGTTTTTGGAATTGCACAGACCTTAGATTATCTGACTTTTAGTATTCCATTTTACCTTGCCTCGTATCTTAGTCGATACGGGGTTTTGGTGGTAGAAACAATAATAAAAAAATAAATTATGAACTTATCAGAATTAGCCTTATTGAGAAAGATGTTAAATCATTTAGAAAAAGATCAAAGAAATAGTATAAGACTTATGCTATTAGATGAAAAAACTAAAATTGCTGTTGAAATTGCAGACAAAAAAGAAGATTTTGGGGCATATACTCTTGAAGAAAGATATGAGTCTGTCAAATATATGATCAAACAAATTGATTTTGTTAATCATAAATCTGTTGATAAACAATTATTTCCTAACACTATAAGACAAGCTATATGAAGTTTTACGGAAAGAGTCCTGAGATTTTTAAAAACGAAGTTATAGGTTATTGGTACACGTTTGACTGCGACATCGAAATTTACGTTGGAATCAACGGAGAGATTGAAGACTACTCAGGATGTGGTTATGAGAGAGCAGTTAAGTTAATAAACTCGACTAAGCGAGTATAAATAGTCATTAGGCTTAGAGCGTCACTCCTTCGGGAGTGGGTTGAACAAACAAATAAAATTAAGATTATGAAAACTGAAACACTAATGAAATTATGGATGGGCGCACTTATCGGATCGGTATTTGTTGCTATAGTATGGAATGTAATTATTGAATTTATTAAATAATAGAGATATGAATAACGCAGTAAACAACAACATCAAGAAAAATCTAAACGAATTGCGTGACAAACAATCAGAGGCATGGAGAAAATTAAAGCACTTGAAGTCTGATTATAGCAATAGAGTATTCTTGTCGGATGATGAGCGATTTGAGTTAGAGCAATCTCAACACAGATACAACAGCCTGACTCAAAGAATCTACCAGTTAAAAGAGCGATTAATAACGTTTAAGTTTACCGGATAAACACATCAAAAATGCCTCCAGTCAGAAACGGCTGGGGGTTTCGGTAGTAGAAACAATAACTAAATTTAATATTATGACAAAAGGAGCAAAGATTGCAAACAAGATTCATGAGTGCTACACGGATTTCGGTGTATTTGAAGGTGCTAAAGGTTTTATAGATAACTACCACGATGAGATGTTATACTTGTTAGATACGGTCGATAGTATTCGACATGAACGATTCGAGTTAGAGATAACTGAAGATGAGGAAGTTGAAGAATTGACAAAGGTCTTAAACCGAATCCGCAAGTATGCAAAGATTCACAGATTACTTGCGGAGTTATCTAAACCTAATCAATAGGATCCAACATTAAAACAAACAAATAAATTTAATAATATGAGACATGTAACAATTAGTGCAGTACAAGTACTGGTTAACAAGGTAAATGCAAGACAAAACTTTGTTAAGATTTTGAGACCTGAAATTAATACGGAATCGCCATTGATCAACACAATCTATGAAGGCAAAAATCCTTCGTATGACTGCAACGACATGGGGCTAAGGATTCTCAACTTGATTGAAGATGAAAATGTGATTGCGATCATAGGCGATCACGTTGGAGGTAATTACGAACTCACCTCGATAGTGAATGCTTAAACATTAAACCCCGTAACGACTCGGAAGAGGATCGGTGGGGTTTTGGTGGTAGAAACAATAACTAAAATTTAATAATATGAAGTACACAACATTGAATGCCGAGGACATGGCACAAAAGGAATTAACATCTATTTGCGCTGAGATTCAGACAGCGTTAAACTGCGGACTGACTGAGTTAACGGTAGAGATGACAATCGGAGTGAAGAGAACGCTAACCGATCTTAAAGGATTTTTGGAATACTACAGAGGTGGAGTTAAGACGATGACCGGAGGGTTAAGAGTCTAACAATTTTTTGCATCCAACATACAGCAGGTAACGAGTCGTAAGATGTTCGCCCTGCTTTTGGTGGTATAAAGAATAATAAAAATTAGAGTTATGGAATTAAGCAATAGAGAGTACTTATTCATCATGGTGGAGCAAGGGGATAAGATAGAGGTAGTTATTACCTTAGATGAGCTCCTACAAGTCGACGAGGACAAAAACGATTACGAATACATCTACGCAATTCAAGATGACATCGACTATGTGCTAGACCTTCATGTTGGCCAGTCGATTTATTTCTCACCTGACAGAAATTATTCTGTATCAGGAGTGAAGGTAGATGAACCTAAAGGAATTTTAATACGAATCAAATAAGGTAGTTATGAATTTAGAAGAGAAAGTAAAGCAAGGCCTTAAAGAGGCCATCTGTAGTAGAGGTAAACGCAAAGGAATGCTGAAAGCTAAATGTCCTCCGATTAACACATATGGCAGTGCTGTATGGTCAGCTATACAATCCTATAGTAATCCGTACAAGGTTGGACTAGGTCACATGATGTTCATGGATAAGGATAAAAGAGAGGTATACAACTACCTTATAGAAGCAGGTAAGTATGTAGACCTAACGACATTCGATAGCGATGCAAATGTATTAAGAGAGTTAAATTTAATGTAAATATGAAAGGACATTTTTTGAACATAGGACTAACGATTGGAGTTGATACTTTGACTAAAAAGGTGGGTGAAAAATTACTACCTGAGACGGTGGCAAATCAGTTATCTGAGGTGCTAAAAAAAATGGTGCTAGTAACTGATCGAAATTTAGTTGATGAGGATACGTTAGTGGTTGAGTTGATCAGACCACTGGATTCATTTTCTATAGGTCACCTGATGAAGGTCTTAGGTCAGAAATCTATACCACAGTTATCTGACGGTAAAGGTCAGATGCATGGATCAAAAGAATGGGGAGAGTTTAACCCGTATTTTTTTATTATGAACGATGGCAAGAGATTGTCAGAAAAAAAATAGAGTTATGGAAATTGAAAATGAATACGCAGAATTATCTGCAAAGATTGAAGACATTGTATTGAGAGTTGAGGTAGGTTATCGAGGTGGAGGAATTGAGATTGATTTGGAGCCATTAGGTTTTGAATCTGGAGACAAAATGACTGCATACCAAAATTATTTAGGAGGTGGTATGCTTTCATCAATTGGAAGTGATTGTAATGTAGTGGATTGGAGATCATTCGATGACCTGTTGAGTATTTCAGAGCAATTAAAAAAATACTTTTTTTCACTCACTCCTCAGTCGCATTATAATGATGATTATGATGACATTCAGAACAGACCTTTGTCTGCTTATTAATATTAAAACTTGACAATTATGGAAGCATTGATTATATTTCGCACTCGTTACGGTGGAATTAAGAAGATAGCGAAGAAATTTAATGGAGTTGATCACATCGACAACTATATTGCGTTGATGGGTCGGAAGTACGGGTGGATGGTTGACGAATTGTTTTACTAAAATCTAGAGATATGAACAAATCAAATATAATCCAGCAGTTAGAAGAGTTGATCCAAGAGATAGACGGGAGCAGGACGAGAGGATGGAGAGTTCAGGTGAATGACGAACTTGGATTGGTGAGATGTGAGAATGGAACAAACGACTATATTGTACCTAATGAATACAAGGAAGTCTCAGGTGACGGATTCTCTCTGTCGAACATGAGGTGCATCGACTTTGATGACCGCAATTCATTATGGTATTGGGATATAGAGATGCATTAAGACTTTATTGTTTCACACGATGCCCCGTAACGACTGCAAAGGTTGGACGGGGTTTTGGTAGTAACGAACATTAAAAAAAATAAAATTATGAAAAGTGAAGATTACAGAAAGCTAATTAACAACGAAAGATTTTCTTTAGACCTGACGGAAGAAGAATTTGACAATACTCTTATGCACTTTGCTAAATTATACCACCAAGAGCAGCAAATTAATAAAGCTAATGTTGTGGATAAGTTGCCCGAAGATACGGTAATAAGAGATAATGCAAGAGAAATGGATGAAAAGAAGAAGCCGATGGATTAACAAAAAAAATATTAATAATGATAGCAACAATAACAAACTAAAAACAAGATTATGAAAACAATTATTATAATCCTGATGACTATGGTTGTAAACTATAGCACGGTAAAAATTGAACAATCGCCATTCATAGAATTGGATAGGGCAACAACTTATTATTGTAATGTCAACCAATGTGACAATGATCCCTTCACAACAGCAGATGGCTCAGTAATTGATCCGATCAAGTTGAAAAACAAGCAAATCAGATGGTGTGCATTGTCAAGGGATTTGATATGGGATGAATACAGGCAAGGAATCCATGCAGAAGGTTTCAGAGGGTTATTTGAGTTTGGTGACACAATAACTGTATATTCAAAAACGTGTCCGCAAATCAACGGAAAATGGGTTGTTCACGATACTATGAACAAACGGTACACAAACTCGATTGACTTTCTGATTGATCCAATTAATAATAAACCAAAGTTAGGCGTTTGTCCTGACGTTAAAATAATTAAGAAATGAAAAACGATATAATTTGTTGGTGGAGTGGTGGAGCGACTAGCGCAGTAGCTTGTAAGATAGCTATTGATACTTTTGGAATAGATAGGTGTAGAATAGTGATGATCGACACAAAGAACGAACACCATGATACCTACCGATTTAAAAAAGATTGTGAGAAGTGGTACGGTAAGGAGATTGAAGTTATCACAGAAATAGGTAAGGATTATTCAAGCATTAAAGATGTTTGGAGAAAGCACAAATCCTTAAACGTGGCGCATGGTGCGATTTGTTCAACACAATTGAAAAGGCGAGTTCGGGAGAAGTGGCAAAATAAGAATAATTACACTCATCAAGTTTTCGGATTTGAGTTTGACAAAAAAGAAATGAACAGAGCTTTATCTCTTGAAAAGAATCATGCTAAAGCAAAACCAATATTTCCACTTTTGATGGTGGCATACGACAAAAATAAATGCTTTGAGATATTGGAGGAAGCAAAAATTGAGATTCCGATCATGTATCAAATGGGATTCCGAAATAACAACTGCTTTGGCACTGGATGCGTACAAGGTGGAGTTGGTTACTGGCAGAAGATGAAGCGTGACCTACCACAGAAATTTAATGACATGGCAGATATGGAACATGAGTTAACAGAATTGAGAGGCAAACCTGTAACGATGTTAAAAGACCAATCTAAAAAAGCTAAAGAGAGTGGTAATGTTTTAGTTTTCTTGAAAAAGCATCCAGATTATCCACAATTGAAATGCATTGACGATATGCCACAAGTAGAAGTTGAACCACTATTTGAATGCAATGGTTTTTGCGGTGTGAATGATTTGATCCCAAGAAGCAAAACAGAAGGACAAATTAACTTTGATTTTGATTTTGAATAATCCGAAGTTAGGCGTTTGTGATGATGTGAAAATATTGAAGCCTAATTATACGGCTTATGGGACTAGTGACTAACGGCTTGTGTAAGATTTCGTTTTAATTAATTTTACACGTTGTTATTGTTAGTGTTTGTTATACGTAAAAACATATAAAATGATGGGAAAACCCAACATTATACGCAAATACATATACTAATGATGGTTAAAACAAACATTATCGAACGTTTCAATGTTCGACAAAAACAAAAACAAAGATGAGTAAGGAAAAATTAAGATATAGTTTGTGGCAGTGTGAACTATGCCATGATATTTTCATAACAGATTCCAAAAAAAGATGGAGTATGGTTATTTGTAAGTGTGGTAAGACTTCTGTAGATGATGAAGAGTGGTATAGCAGATGTATGGGTAAACCTAAATTCTTACAGCAATCAGATAAATTAAAGGAATTAAACCAAAACAAAGATGAGTGAGAATTCGGATAAACCATATTGGGTATATGATAAAAAGACAGGCAAAATAAAAGGCTTTTATAAGTGGAAAGATGCCGTTAAATATGATAAAATTTTAACCCAAAACAAAGACTCAAAAGACACCTAAAAGGGAAATCAAAATTGCCGAAAAATTGAAGAAACAATATTTAAAACTAAAAGAAAATGAAAACTAAAACATTAAGTCAAATTCTTGATGAACATTACGGGCCAAAAGGGACTGAAAGACGTGATCAATATGATGCAGAATCGCTTGCTTTTCGTCTTGGAGTCATGTTAAAGGAAGCACGAAAAGAAGCTAAACTCACTCAAGAAGAAAAAGTAAACGAAATGTGGGAGTATTACAAATCGATAAAAGAATAACTAGCATAAACGTTAATTAATTAATTTTTTACTTGTAAATGTGCAAATTTAGTGTTAGATTTGTGCTAAATTAAATATAATAAATATGGATCCGATAGGAAAATTAATAGAAACAATTAAGGAGCGTGAAGACATCAGCGTTCATACAGGTGTGGATGGGTTTCTGCATCTTCAAATAGAGACCGACTACGACATAGATTACTTCAACATAACCATGGAACATTCATCTGAAGAGGTGGATGGGGAGGTTGTCACAGAGATTGTTGAGATTAAAGACTTCGAGTTTGAATTGAAGGACTTTGATAAGCCTGTCCATTTAGCTATGAGTGCTAGTAAGCAAGACGAGTTGGTTAAATTTTTAAATGAAAATCTAGAGTTATGAATATTAAGAGAGAATTTAAGTTAGACAAAATAATGAAGATCAGCATCCCCGGACAAGGGGATAGTTATTCTTCTAAGATCATGGATGAAAAGAAGGAGATCATCCTAAACATATCTTGCACTGGCCTAGAGGATGCTCAATCGATATCCAGTTCGATAGTAAACTTCTTAAATGGAGATGTTCCTGAAGCAGATGCTGAGAAGGACAGAAAGATCGCTGAGTTGACTAAGATCATTCAGGATAGAGCTAAGTAATTAATTAAAAATCAAAATAAAATGAGCGAAAAGACACACTGGCGAAAGCTACAGAATCCAGAATTTATTGGATCATGGGATTTGGAAGGTGATACAGATGTATTGATAACTGACATCACTACCAAGGAGATTACAGGTATAAAAGGTACTACGAGGGAAACGGTTCTCATCCTGAAAGGAATGAAGCCAATGATTGTAAACGTCACGAACCAATTAACAATCCAACAATTATACGGTGCGTACATTGAGGACTGGATCGGTAAGACTGTGACACTATTCCCTACTACTACAAAGGTTAGAGGTGAGAAGATGGACTGCATCCGTATTCGGAAGAGAAAGCCGACTCAGAAGCAGGAGAAGAAGAAGAGTCCTATCGATGATGCTAGACTTGAACAAGCTATCGATGCCATTAAAAGTGGTGCCGTAACAAGAGAGAAGGTGGAAAGCCAATTTACATTAACAACTAAACAAAAAAATAGACTAGATGAAGGACTTAAAGATTAGATGCCACGAATTGTGGAAGATTATGGGTAACGGTCGTGGCGATTTTGGTTTAACTGAGACCGCCATTACCTTAGTCAAAGAAAAGGTAAAGCAACATCTGTACCACTATAAAAGCACGATAGAAAGTAAGTACCTTACTAAGGGTATTGAGACCGAAGACCAAATCAGAGAGATGTACAACGGATTCTTCTTTACTAACCTAGAAAAGAATACTGAAAGGAAGAGTAATGACTGGATCGAAGGAGAGCCTGATGCTATATCTGACAAGATTATAGACTTCAAATCTGCTTGGTCATCCGAAACATTTCCTGCCTCTATATCAGATGCAGAGAAGAAGATCAAGAAGGCTGGGTACGAGGCTCAACTTAGGGGATATATGTGGCTGTGGGGTCTAGATTCCGCTGAACTAGTTTATGGTTTAGTAGATACTCCAGAGTACTTGATTGAGTGGGAGCAGAATAGATCCATTCATGAGGTAGAACATCTACCTATACATCTCAGGCTTACTTGTGTTCAATACGAAAGAGATAAGGACTATGAGATGCTGATCAAATCCAAGGTTGAGGACTGCCGTAAGTTTGCAGAACAATACATGAAAGAGATCGAATCAAAACACTTAAAACATGAAGAGAGAAATATTTAATAGGTATGTGGAAGCTATTGCTAAGAATTTCAACATAGATGAGGATGACTTGTTTACGGTGGACATCGATTACAATGTGGCCAAGCCTAGGCAGATGTTATACTACCTATGTATGAAGCGTAACATGACGTCAACCGAAGTAGCTAAGTACATGAGAGACAATGGCGCAAACACACGCCATTCCTCTGTACTTAGAGGTAGAGATAGAATGAACTCCATCATAGAGAATGATAGGGATTATTACTTACTAGAAAAAAGAATAGCTAAATGTATAGACTAGATCAAATTTGGGAACAAGCGAACCGAGAAGAAAGAGGTTTGTTGATATGCGACAGGTACTTCATAGCTAGAGGGTTTAAAATCTCCTGCGACAATGGAGATATATCTATAGGAAAGTATGTCGATGACGATCTTGTACCATTAGACAGTTGGGAGATGGGTCTCCTACTGGAATCTGGATGGGTGCTCGGAACGATATTGCTTTCTATGGAATTTATCCGTAGAGATATCGACAGGATTAATGATCGTATAAAGCTGGAAATGAATGGAAGGAAGAACGGGAAGTTCATTAAAGGCTTGAAGCGAAGACGTTCCCAAAAGATTGAGGTCTATACAAAAAGAATGAAAGAATTATCAAAGGTGCAAACCTCGACAGCACCATTTAATGTTGAGGACAAAAATTAAATACAATGGAACAAGTTTTTAGAGGTACCATTACAGATGTAGACGAGTTAAAATCAAACGGAGATTGGTCTGCAATTAGTTTCGAGGTCACAGAGAGTGATCCTAGTAACCCAGAATACCCACAGGTAGCGAAGTTTGACTACTTCAAGAATGGTGAGCACAAGAAGTATGCTGACAGTTTTGAGAATGACTTCCCTATCGGGACTCATGTTGAGGTTCACTACAGCTTTAAAGCTAATGATTGGACGGACAAGGAAGGCAACGAGCGAAAGTTCTACAAGGTGTCTGCTTGGAAGGTTATGAAGCTTCAGGAGGAGCCAGCTTCAGCAGGTGATGATGAAGGGGATTTACCTTTCTAGGTAGAAATTAAATCATATGGGTCGGTCTATTATGGCTGACCCATTTTTAAATGAAAGTTATGACACAACAAGAATTGATTCACGAAATAGCCGACTGCTTTGAAACTATACCTACACATATCAGACTAAGGACTAGGAATTACGATGAGGTATTCATCAGGTGGCTGTATATTGTTATAGCGAGAAAGTATCTTAACATAGAGGCTAGTAGAATAATTCGGTTTCTAGACCTAGCAAACCACAGCTCTGTTGGATACGCACTAAAGCATTGGCAATCAAAAAGTATTTACGTAAAAGACTGCGACCTGAAGATGAATAAGCTAGTTGGAAGACTACTTATGAATCATGGGGTTGATATTACTGACCTTAACAACAAGGATGTTACCGTCATAAACTTAGACGGGTACGAGAAGGTCAGGAAGAATACCGTACTTAAAGATGGGTATAGGTATATCAAGATAAACGACACATTATTTCAAAGCTGTGTCGAAAATGACAAACAAAGTTTGCTTTACTTATAGATAGTATATATATTGCAGACTCTTTTTTTTTAAAATCTAATATAAAGTCGACATTTTCGACATCTAACTGATAATCAATACAATGAATAACATAATAACGGCATTCAAGAATATAAAGGATACGAACCAACCATTTCACAAGCCATTAAGCGAGGTGTTGAAGCGTATAAAAGACGGTGTATCACGAGAGCTTGTGAATAAAATCAGGTTTGAGGATGACAAGACTGCTCGAAATTTATTGAAGCAGGATCTACCATCGATTTGTTTTTCAGGAAAGTTTAGAAAGAGGAAAGACGATGAGCTGATTGAGCATAGTGGCTTAATCTGTTTGGACTTTGATGGGTACGAGACAACTACCGATATGGTTGAGGCTAAGAAGATGCTGTCCAAGGATAAGTATTCACTAGCGGTATTCGTTTCTCCATCGGGCAAAGGGTTGAAGGTGATCGTGAAGATACCTAAAGAT
>Ga0208162_1001548_pt1 | contig 11883 bp, 11 predicted proteins | sample CB_VirMetaG_4_FD_184539 | JGI IMG/M metagenome (GOLD analysis project Ga0208162, IMG submission 184539) | Freshwater to marine saline gradient viral communities from Chesapeake Bay - CB_1508_1M Viral MetaG (SPAdes) (version 4) | ecosystem: Environmental > Aquatic > Marine > Coastal | place: USA... | reverse complement strand
GAGTCCTGGACTAATCCTTTCTGAATCTTGATGATCGAAACTAAAACCTACCCACTGTTTTCTGAACTCATGACTGTCACTCTTCAACCTCGCAAGATCAACAACACTGTCTACGATATCCCCACCGTTGATGGTATGGATCGAGTGCAAATTAACAATCGTTTGCATTACATCAACGAAGAAATGTCTAAACTTCGTGCTACCCAAGAAGCACTGATTGCAATGCGTAATCAACTCGATCGTCACAATGAAGCACAAGAGATGGATGATCTTTTCGATGAAATGTTTGGTGGTTAATTAAATGATTTCGCTCCCTAATCCTACTGCTCATCACAACACTGTCATGAATCGTTCTGAACTCCAAAGTGCATACATCAATGAAATTATTGATGGCATGGACCTCAAAGATATGTGTGCCTTGTTGTTTGATATGATGGACAAAGAGATGGACATTTATACAGACAATGAGTTGCGTGAAGAGATAGAACAGTATTACCCACATTTGCTTGAAGAGTAATGGAACTCCCCGCAAGTTTTCCACACCTAGCCCCCAAAGGTTACAGTTATGAAACTACACTATTCAAGCGTAATCTTCTTGCTATCTGGATCTGTAATCATGGCAAGTTTTCTTATACCAGTAAAACTCCCAAGTCAATCTGGGGGTTCTACAATATCAAACAACGCACTTACTTTGCCCCAATCAATTCATCAACAATCGGTAAAAAAGTAGACATCAAAGATACATCGTGTTATACTAGTATGCAGTTAAACCTTAACTCACTAGAACGATTGCTCTATGCCCAATGATGCTTACTCTCCCAAAGTTAATGATTATGTAAGGTGGAAAGATCATGAAGGTTGGGTGTATTTCAAAGACTCAGAATACATTACAATCGAAACCAAAACGTTCCCCAAAGATGATGCAAACATCAATGCCTGTCCTATACATCAAAACAACAGAGTTCTAGTCCTTTGTTATCATCAATCCTGGAACGAGTTAGAGTATGTCACCTCTCGCAAATCACGCCATGAACAAGTACAAAATCACCTGGAAGAAAAGAAAGAACAAATGGTATAGTTCTACCCAGGAAGTGATAGTCTACGGAGAGGATAATGTCCTACATGTTATCAACAACCTGGTGCCTAATCGTGAGTGTGATATTATCCCATGTTCCTAGATTTGCCCCCTCAAAACGTCAATAAATAGCAGGTTTTGCATTAAAAACGTATTAAAAACGTATTAAAAAATGTATTTGTGTTGTTTATCGTTTTCCACAATGTGTGTGGAAAAGTATGTGAAATCTGTGGAAAAGTGTTGATGATTGTTGTTAGAAACCCTCATAAATGTGCTGAGACCTTGTTGTTATCATCTCATAAATGTGCCCAGGTCTTGTGATCTAAGCGAGCGTATCATAACACGACGATCTTGTCAACCCCTCCCCCGATTCTCATCCCCAGACCCACACAAACACCTTGACAATCCTTAGAGGGTTGTTATATAATACAGAGGAACTCACCACCAGTCCAATGAACACTAGCCACGCACAAAAGCAGCAGATTCGTGTTACTCTGGACTTTGATGTCTATGAGGATTTTGATGTCCATCAGATTGATTTTCACAAGGTCTTTGATATTCAGGGTGGGGAGAACTTGACAGTCACTGTGGAAGATTTGTCAGTTGATGTAGAGAACCTCTGGGAAGCAGCGTATCACTAACACTTGACAGATCCTCAGAGACGTGATAAGATAGGGCAGGGACAGTTACTGTGACTTATTGGCAGTTATTGCGGCGGGCGTTGATGCGTTCGCGGCGGCGATAAGCGTATATAAAAAAGCAAACTACCCTAACCTACAACGAACCCAAAAAGCGAACTAAATATCGAAGTCTCAAAAAAAAATTCTGAGGTATGTAAAAGTGCCTCATAGGTTTGACTTATGGAAAAAAAATTCCCAGAAAAATTTGAGCGCCCATGGGGTTATTATGAGAATCTCTTAGAGGAACCTACGTATAAGGTCAAGAGGATTGTAGTATATCCTGACCAACAATTAAGCTTACAATACCATTACCATCGTGCAGAGTATTGGACCTGCGTCGAGGGTGATGGTTATGTTAGTATTGGGGATAATTTATATCATGCATCACCTCACAGTCATTTCAAGATTGCTGTGAAAGAGCAGCATCGCTTGAAGGGAGGTGAGAACGGCATAACTATTATAGAGGTTCAATTAGGATCTCGTTGTGAAGAGGAGGACATTGTAAGATTAAAAGATGACTATTCAAGAGTATAGATTCCACATATATGCCAAAGAGAAATGTCTCTTTCATAATTTAATCGAGAAAGATTTCCAGAACAAATGGGAGACTTTAAAGGGCATGGTGGGTCTCATGAAAACTGAATATAAGGTAGAGGACCTTTCGTATGAGAAGGTTGAGTTTGTCAAAGATTCCATAGAGGAATCGTATTGACAAACTCTAAATAAAGCGTTAGAATTGATTTGTAGGTTATTCGAACTTATGTCAAAAGGATTTACTGTAAAAGCGAAGACTCCTCCTGTACAGAAGAAAGAGGAGTTTGATATTGAAGCTATTAAAGCACGTATGAAGGGCAAGAGCATTGTGTTCTGTCTGCCTGGTCGCGGTGTTTCATATGTGTTCTTAAAGAACTTTGTTCAACTATGTTTTGACATGGTTCAAAATGGAATGAGTATTCAGATCAGTCAAGATTACTCTTCTATGGTGAACTTTGCACGATGCAAGTGTCTTGGTGCAAATGTACTTCGTGGACCTGATCAGATTCCCTGGGATGGTAAGTTGAAGTATGACTATCAGTTGTGGATTGATAGTGACATTGTATTTGACACGAACAAGTTCTGGCAACTGTGCGATCTTGCGATTGCAGAGGATGGTACAGAGAAAGAGATTGTTTCTGGTTGGTATTGCACCGAAGATGGGAAGACTACTTCATGTGCTCACTGGCTGGAAGAGGGTGACTTCCGTAAGAATGGCGGAGTCATGAACCATGAAACTCTGGAATCTATCTCCAAGCGTCGCAAACCTTTCACGGTTGACTATATTGGATTTGGTTGGGTGTTGATTAAGAATGGAGTGTTTGAGCATACTGAGATGAAGTATCCATGGTTTGCTCCAAAGATGCAACAATTTGAATCTGGTGAAGTTCAAGATATGTGTGGAGAGGATGTCTCCTTCTGTCTTGATGCTATCAGTGCTGGATTTGATATTTGGGTGGATCCCCGTATCCGCGTTGGTCATGAAAAAACTCGCATTATCTGATTATGGCAAAACTTAAAGCATCATTGACTGGTAAGACTATTATTCAGTCGAAGCCCAAAAAGACTCGTCAAGGAGCTGGGCAGCATACTAAATATGCAGCGAGCTCTCGTAACTCTGCTCGTAAAAGGTATCGAGGACAAGGAAAAGGATGAGTCAATTAGTCGTCAATCTCCCACCACAAAAAGTGTGGGTTCGTAAAGAATATTTGAGAGATTTACAAGACGGCTATGGGGAATTTGTAGAGGGCGTCTGGGTATCGGCAAAGTCCATACCTGGACGTGCTTTTTATTTTGAGACATATTTGCCTAAGTATGGGGCAATGTATGATAAACTACCCATTAGCGCGTTTCTCTCGCGTCCAGAACTACCAGATCCTGATTTAGATCTACCAAATCTACAATTTTGGAACTGTATGGACTATGGAGTTCGATGTATTGAGAAACAATTCATTGGATCAATGGATTTTGAACTCCGAACACGTAACTTTGGCAACATCAAAGGCGAATATTTGTTCACTTTGGACAACTTTCATCCTGATATTGACACTACAAATACAAATGTAAGTGAAATTCCCGACGAACACAAGTCACATAACTGTATTGAACTTGAAAATGGGCAATTTGCACTGTATCCAAACAATAGAATGAGGATTTATGACTTATCAATCACTCCCGAAACGCCTCTTACGCCCGATTTCAAGGTCTCTACACGGTATTATCAGGTTGAAAATGGAGTCAGATGGGGCAGATTGGGGGATTCTGACGAATATTTCTGGGAAACTCCCGACGAAAGAGCAAATTCTGGCATTAGAAGCACCGATTTTTGAATGTGGCGGTGGACATTTCACTCAGGGTTATGGTTTTTTTGGATTTGTTCCCAATTCGACACTAAATAAACCAGATATATTGACTATAACAGGTGCCGCAACCAGTCTCACGGGCATTTAAGGACATTTCACTGTCTTTCAAGAAGCATCCAATCACAAGTGATGCGCTTGTGCTGTCAAATGAGACTGCAATTTCGCGTTCAATTCGTAATTTAGTGCTAACTGCCTTAGGAGAACGACCATTTCAACCAAATTTGGGTTCTAGGATATCCAGAAGTCTTTTTGAATTGTTGGATTTTGGTACTGCATCCATAATTAGGAAAGATATTGAACTTACGATTAAAAATTTTGAGCCAAGAGTGGAAATCAATACAATTGAAGTGACTCCTGAGTATGATAATAATGGATATAACGTCCTGATTTCATATTTTATCGTTGGGCAACCTAGAACACCCAAACAATTAGAGTTTATCCTTCAAGCCACAAGATAATGCCACTTACAAAGTTTTCAAATTTAGATTTTGATCAGATCAAGACGCAGATAAAGGACTATCTGCGATCAAATTCCAATTTTACGGACTTTGACTTCGAAGGATCGAACTTTTCGGTTCTGATTGACACTCTGGCATACAACACCTATATCACTTCATACAATGCCAACATGGTGGCAAATGAGGTGTTTATTGATAGTGCCACATTAAGAGAGAATGTGGTATCACTTGCGAGAAATATTGGATATTTACCTTCATCTAAGAAGTCAGCAAAGGCAACTGTAAGTTTTTTTGTTGACACTAGTACTTTGACCACCAACCCAACAACAATGACCCTTAGAGCGGGTCTGGTGGCAGTCTCAGACAGTTTTGGCGGGTCTAATTATACGTTCTGTATTCCAGAAGATGTCACGGTTCCAGTTACAAATGACACCGCATTCTTTAATGACATTGAAATTTACGAGGGAACGTTTTTATCTAAGTCGTTTACAGTAGATACTTCAAACATTGATCAAAGGTTCATAATTCCAAATGCAAACACTGATACTTCTACCTTAGTTGTTCAAATTAAGGAAAGTGAGTTTGATATTACATCAGTTAAGTATGAATTAGTACAAAGTATTATTGATGTAACTGGCACATCAAAGATTTTCCTCTTACAAGAGGTTGCAGATGAAAAATATGAACTTCTTTTTGGAGATGGAGTTTTTGGTAATCGTTTAGAAGATGGAAATGTGATTACAGCAACCTATGTGATCACAAATGGTGCTGATGCTAATGGTGTTAGGAACTTTACTTTCTCAGGAAGACTTGTTGATAACGATGATAGAGTTGTAACTACGGGTGTTTCTGCTATTACAGTTGTTAATTCATCAACAGGCGGTGGAGACATTGAAACTGTTGATTCTGTTAGAAAATATGCACCTTTAAAGTATGCTGCACAGAACAGAGCAGTTACATCACAGGATTATGAGGTTTTAACAAAACAGGTTTTCCCAGAAACAGAATCTGTATCTGCTTTTGGTGGAGAAGAACTCAATCCACCTCAATTTGGTAGGGTTTTTATTGCAATCAAACCTAAAAACGGCAGCTATCTCTCAAATTTCGTAAAATCAGACATTATTGGAAAATTAAAGAGACATACCGTTGCAGGTATTGTCCCACAGATCATTGATTTGAAATATCTTTACGTAGAAATTGACTCGAACGTTTATTATAACACAAATCAGTTCCCATCTGCATCTTCACTTAAAACTAAGGTAACTGAATGTCTTGAAGCATACTCCAATACAACAGAATTGAATAGTTATGGCGCAAGACTGAAATATAGCAAACTTTTAAGAGTAATTGATGATTGCGATTCTGCCATTACCTCAAATATTACTAATATTAGGATTAGAAGAGATTTAAGACCTGTTTTAAACTCTTTTGCTGATTATGAACTCTGTTTTGGTAATAGATTTCACATCGGTGAAGGTGTAAACATCAAAACTAGTGGATTTTACGTTGAAGGATACTCTGGTGAAGTATTTTTATCAGATATTCCAAATTCAAACATGGAAACTGGAACGATTAATCTTATTAGAGCAATTTCTCAATCAGAAATTCAAGTTCTAAGAAGAAATGTTGGAACAATTGATTATGTAAGGGGAGAAATTAATTTGAGTCCAATTAAAATTGTTGGAACATCAAAATTTGAAGCAGAATTTCCAATTATTGAAATTCAAGCAATTCCTTATTCAAATGATGTTATTGGATTACAGGATTTATTTTTGCAACTAGATATAAGTAAGAGTAACGTTAATGTTATTTCTGACACCATATCTTCTGGTGCTGATGTATCTGGATCGAGATACACTGTTTCTTCCAGTTTCTCCAACGGTAAAATTACCCGATAATGTTAGAAAAAAGAGTTAAAATCCAATCCGTAGTTGAAAATCAACTGCCTATTTTCCTTGGTGCAGAACTGCAAGGAGCTGGTGATTTTTTAAAGACATATTATAAATCACAGGAGTATCAAGGTGGTCCAGTTAACCTTTTAGAAAATATTGATCAATATACAAAGGTAGGAACTTATACTTCTATTGTTGGATTCACAACTGTAACTTCTAATATTAATATTGAAGATACAACAATTAATGTTGGCGATACTTCTGGTTGGCCAGAGAAATACGGTCTTTTGAAGATCAATAACGAGATTATTTCATATACAGGAAAAACAAATACCTCTTTTACTGGTTGTATTCGAGGTTTTAGTGGTATTACAAGTTATCATAGCAATAATGGACCAGATGAACTAATTTTTGAAGATACTGAGGCAGATGAGCACGTTTCTGATGATCAAGTCTTAAACGTTTCATCCCTTTTTCTAAAAGAGTTTTTTAAAAAGTTAAAAACTCAATTTTTACCAGGTCTTGAAGACGTAGAACTATATGATGGATTAAGACCATCCAATTTTATAAAACAATCTGTCGATTTTTACAAATCAAAAGGAACTCCTGATTCTTTTGAAATTCTTTTTAGAGCCTTATACAATGATGAGATTGAGGTAATAAAACCCCAGGATAATTTGTTTATTCCGTCAGATGCGGGATATAGAAGAGTTTTGCGATTAAATGCACAACCAATTCCTGGACAAGCAGATCTTTTAGATAAGTATCTTTCTGGATCCGTTACAAAAAATGTATATCAAGAAGATAAAGACGGCAATATAACAGCATCAGGTTCAGTTGTTCAAGCTGAAAGAATTCTTAGAGATGGTGTGCCATCTTTTAGGATTGATATTGATTATGTTGAAGATAAAGATACTAATCTTTTTGGATCAGTCTATGGTGAATTTAAAATTGATAAACATACACAAGTAATTGGTAATGTTGCGTCAGGTTCAACGTTCATTGATGTTGAATCAACTATTGGGTTCCCTAGCAGTGGTGAACTTGAAGTAAGGTATTCTACTGGTGATGTTGGTATTGTAACATACGCATCTAAAAATGTAACTCAATTTTTAGGTGTTGATGGTCTCACTGGTGGAATCATTCCCGATAGGTTCGAAATTTTTGAAAATTCAAAATCTTATGGTGTTCTTGATGACGGACAGGAATTTGAATTCAAACTTAAAGGAAGTCTTGGCGAATATAAAATAAAGGCAACAGACATTGATACTCCATATTTTGTAGAAGGAGACATAATTAAGAATCAATCTTTGGGTTATTCAAAATCTAATGTTGTTACGGATTCTTTGATCTCGAATGAGACAGGTAGATTTCAAATTAAGACAGCAAGGATTCTGAATCAAAACCAGTTGGGACAAAATCCCAATATCATTTCACTGTATCAAATTGAAAGCTTTGATCCCCATAACTTTAATATTGGAGATTCTATCCAAGTTATTACTCCACGTGGATTAGAAACAAGTGGTGTTGTTAATAAAATCATCTCAGAGTTTGTATTTGATGTTTCTGGTCTTTCTGGATTTGATCCTGCACGTGGAGGATCTGTTAGAAGATTAATTACAAAGGTAAATTCTCAAAATGCTGTTGTTAATAATTTGCCTGCAAATGTACTGAAATCATTTTATGATGAAAATGATTCGGTTTATCTTGCATCGCATTCACTGCCACATTATCAAAACCCAATAAACGTTAAAACAGGAAACGTTGTTTTAACAGATAATGGCAATAGCGCAACTTCTCCTTATATTATAAGCGGAGATACTATAAACTATACTGATCATGGTTTCTACACTGGTGATGAAGTTTATTATCAACCAGATAAGTTTGTTGAACTTTTGGCAGGGTATGGTGAGCCAGTTGCAATTACTACGGTTAGAAATCTTGGAGATTTAACTGAGGGTAGATATTTTGCGAAGAGAATCGATGCGAATAATTTCAAACTTTCTCAATCTAGATCTGATATCTTTAATAATAATTTTGTTGACGTTAGTGGAATTGCTAGCAGTCAAGTAATTTATCCAATTGCTTCATATGAGAATCAATTAGATTCTTCATATGGAGTTAGAAAGATTCCTGTTTTTATCGAAACTCTTGACACAAAAACGGAGACTGCTCCTGGAAACGTTGGTGTTTTTGTCAATGGTGTTGATATTCTAAGTTATAAGTCAAATAGTTATTGTTATTATGGAAATATCACTGGAATTGATGTTCTTGCTGGTGGATCTAACTATGATATCATCAATCCACCACAGATCATAATTTCAGATTCTGTCGGATCAGGTGCTACTGCAACTGCTTCTGTTCGTGGTTCTCTCGATTCAATCGAAGTAATTGATAGTGGGCATGATTTCTTATCTGATCCAATAATTACAATTACTGGTGGAAATGGATTTGGTGCCAAAGCAAAAGCAAACTTAAAATCAGAAAAAACAGTAGCGTTTACTGATGTAAGTGAAGGTGCTGGATATATTTCCACATCAACCAATGTCATTGGATTTAGCACCTATCATAGATTTAGAAACGGTGATGCTGTCGTTTATAACTCTAACTCACAAACGGCAATTGGAATTGGTAGCACTGACCTCTCTCAGACAAGAGATGCCTATTTGGTCAACAATTCAATTTACTATGTAAACACCAAGTCCCTTACTGAGATCACTCTGCATGGACACCAGAGTTCTGCCCTGGCAGGTATCAGCACTATTAACATTACCACATTTGGTGAAGGTAATCAATACTTTACATCTGTCAGAGAGAAAAAGATTCTCTCTTCAATTTCAGTAGAGGCACCTGGATCTGGATATTCTAACAACTTAGTTAAGGTTTCTTCATCAGGTGTAAGCACAAGCAAAGATCAAATTAATTTTGCAAATCATGGATTCTCAACAGGTGAAATAGTAAGATATCAATTTGATGGATCTTCTATCAGTGGATTAACAACAGATCAGAACTATCTGGTAACAAAGGTAGACAATAACTCTTTCAAACTTTCATCTGCTGGTATCGGAACAACACTATCCTATTATAACTTCAATAATCACATATTTGCAGATTTGCAAAGCGTTGGTTCTGGTGGCACACATAGATTCAACTATCCAGAAATCACTGTTAGTATTTCTGGAAACACTGGAATTGGAACAACTAATAGTGCTACTTTCCAATCTGTTCTGAAACCTAATTTTAGAGGCAGTGTTTATAAGGTTAATGTTGAACGAGGTGGTGTTGGATATGGATGTTCAGACATTCTAAATTTTGAAAGGCAATCATTAATTACTTTTGAAAATGGAAGTTCTGCACAATTAAAACCAATTATTGAAGGTGGTAAAATAAGAGAAGTCTTTGTTCTTAACGGAGGATTTGGATATAATTCTTCGCCTACTTTAAAAATCTCTGGTTCTGGAAAAGATGCTCAGTTAACTCCTGTGATCACAAATGGAGTTATTACTTCTATCAAGGTTAATAATTCAGGAACTGGATTTACAACTAACACTACTTTTGTAGATGTTATTCCGACTGGCAGTGGAGCAAAAGCAAGAACATCTCTTAGAAAATGGAATGTCAATGAGTTTGAAAGAAGAAAGAAACTCCTAAGTGAAGATGATGGTCTCCTGTCTAAGAGTTTAAATCAGTATTCAAGGGGTTCTTATGCATCTATGAGTGCTCCCAGAGCACTTAGACAAAGCTTGTATTCTAAAAATGAAGATGGATCTTCAAATTATGGTGCAGATAATTTTGATTTAATCAAATTAAATGGAATTGAAATAAGATCAAAAAATCACTCTCCTATTATTGGATGGGCTTTTGATGGTCACCCAATTTATGGTCCATATGGATACTCTAATATTGAAGGTGGAGCGATCAAGGAGTTGGAATCTGGTTATGAATTAGATCCTAGTCTGGATAGACCAACAGGTTTCCCAGATGGATTTTTTGTTGAAGATTATTCTTTTGTCAATAATGGTGATCTTGATGAACATAATGGAAGATTTACCAAAACTCCTGATTATCCAAACGGAGTATATGCATACTTTACAACAATAAATCCTGGTAGTTCTGATAGTGATGGTCCATTTAAAAATTATAAGCAACCAAAATTCCCATATGTAATTGGCAATACGTTCAAATCAAAACCAGATCAATTTAATTACAATAGACAAATCAATCAAATTGACTATAACTATGACCTTTTGATTAGAAACACTAAACCATCGAAAACAAATGAAGTTTATGGATATAATGAATACATTAATAACTCTTTTAAAGATCAAAGACAAATCTCCGTTGTAGAATCTATCAGAAAAGGAGCTGTCACTGGTTATGATATTGTTTCCGCAGGAACAAGTTACAAGAGTGGAGACCTAGTATATCTTGATGGGAATCCAAAATATGGAAGACAATCAAGAATTAGCGTTGGTAGAATTGTAGGAAAAGATGTTGTATCATTAGCATCTTCTACTATTACATCCGAAAACTTAGAACTGTTTGTCGGTGGTGGACTTGCTATTGGATATTGTACCTCTCCCCACAATTTTGAAAACAAAAATCGCGTTGTGATTTCTGGATTGTCCACTGAGTCCTATGCAAATCTCAATGGAACAAAGAATATCAATAATCCACAAAGGATTTGGAAATTAGAAAAGTATCTCGATACTCCATCTAACACTGGACTAACAACTAACGTTTTCCTTTCTGGTTCATATGATCCTCTGTATGTAAGAGAAAATACAATCATTGGAGTTGGTGTTTCTGCGGAAAATCTTGAACAGTTAAAGATTCTCAATGTTGACCCTCTCAACTCTGTAATGAGGGTACAAAGAAATTATAATGGAACTGTTGGAACTGCTTATTCTGCTGGAACAATTGCAATCGAATTTCCAAGCACTTTTAGTTATAGAGTTGGATTCGATACTTTTATCGGCAATCCTCCAACATTCCAGAGGTATTTTGATCCATCGGAAGTGGTTGGTTTAGGAACCACTGCTATCGTTGGTGTCGGAACAACTATTGCATATCATCAACTGAATAATATTGCACCACCACATCTTCAAGAGAACACTAACTATCAACCAGGGACTGGGTACACGAGTAAGATTGTTCCCATTAATACTATTCTGATCCCAAATCACTCATTTGAAACTGGTGATGAACTGATATATTCAAATGGTGGTGGATTATCAATCGTAGTGTCTGATGGAGTTGGAACTTTCAGACTCTCAGATCAATTAACTGTATATGCGATCAAGGAGTCAACAGATCTTCTTGGCATTTCAACTACAAAAGTTGGACTTGGATCAACTGGAACTTTCGTTGGTCTTGGGTCAA
>Ga0208162_1001545_pt1 | contig 11887 bp, 12 predicted proteins | sample CB_VirMetaG_4_FD_184539 | JGI IMG/M metagenome (GOLD analysis project Ga0208162, IMG submission 184539) | Freshwater to marine saline gradient viral communities from Chesapeake Bay - CB_1508_1M Viral MetaG (SPAdes) (version 4) | ecosystem: Environmental > Aquatic > Marine > Coastal | place: USA... | reverse complement strand
CATCCACTAACTGCAGATTTGATCCGTCTACAGTTGCAATCTCGATACGATCCCCTGTGACTAACGTGTTGGCACGAAAATCAACCGAAAACCGACGACGCGATACATTGACATCACTTGGATCCAGTGTGGTTTCAAGCGGTGCATCCGTAGAATCCCGGTCCAGTTCAACTGATCCGGTATATCCAAGGTAGATCGACATCAGAGGTTTGAGCTGATGGCTTGACCCGTCACCTCAAAAGTAACATCAATGGCAAATACTTCCCCGACTGCCATGCTCATGCTTACGCCGGTAATCCAAGCGTAAACCTGAATGAATTTGCTGCTATCAACGTGCAGCTTGAAAGTGACAACATCAGACTGCGTAGCTACGCCGTCTTCTGCACTAGTGCCGCCAGTTTTAATGAGATTGGTGATGAAGTTGGTAGCTGTGCCATCAGAGTGGTAAAACACACGACAGCCGCCGGTGGCACTCCGCACACCGTTGATCAACGTGCGATCAGTGTCTTCAAGGCAGGTTGTTTCCAGTACAGCCTGCGTCACATTCAGTGACCAGTTTTGGACTTTACCGATCTTGGTAGACCCAAGGTAAAGCTGTCCGCTAAGACCGCTGTAAAACGCCATGATCCGTCGATGCTTGTGGTTCCATTCTAGACACCGTCTAAGTAACCCGTAAATTTACAGGTGACTGTGCTCACGCCTGGGTAAACACTTTTAACTTGCGGAGGTTCGGCATAGCGCCAAACGAGACCTGTATCAAGCTCTATGACCTTGTCGGACAACGCTGATCCGAGTCCAGACAAAACGTTGCTGGCGCTAAATGTAACATTAGAAAACAGCGCCATGCGCTCTTCGTAATGATCCACGATTTGTGCAGCTTCAGTATCGGTGATATTGGCAAAGGCTAGTTCCAGCTCGGAATTGAAGGGCTTCTGCCCGAAGCGGACAACAGTAGTAGCGCCGTTTTGTGCCTGAAATTCAACCTGGGGAAACTTGCCAGGACGATAGCTGCGGCTTGTTGGTCGTATAGCAGGAAACGGGGCAGGCATGGCTATGCGCTGGCTTATGACAGCTTAGGCTTTTTCATCAGTACGTTTCGATGACAAACATCTCATCGTCCCCCCAGTCTAGAACGGCTAGCGTTCCACGGTCCGTCAAAGGCGCGTAGCTCGCCGCGACATCGACCAAACCATCCTCGCCGTAGGAAAGCGTTTCAACCTTATAGAGCCGGTTGACGGTAGTCGTGTTGTTTAAGGCAAAAACGGTTCCAAACAAAACGGTTTGCGTGGTGCGGCCATTTGTAGCCGTTAGTGTTCCGCTTTGCACCTCTGTCGTTCCAGGTACCCAATAAAGGATGGAGTAGCTGCCATCCAGCAGGTCTTGGCTCTGGATAATACCTTCCTCGGAAATGCTGCCATTATTGAAACGGCTAGTGTGCGTTACCTCGGAAACCAACCTGAAGTATTCGCCTGGTGCCAGGTTCATCGCCGCTTGAGGTGTTGTCTCAAACGTGACGCTGTGATCGACTAATTGCCGCAGCTTTAGCGCGTAACGGGCAAAAGTCAGCGGGTGCTCCTGCGTCGTACACCACCCGCTCATGTCAAAAGTTTCTTCTGGGTCGCCTGCACTGCCTCCTTCATAATCTGCTAGCCGGACGCTGACGACCTTGGTTTCAGGGAAGCCGTTATCCTTGTCCTGCCGCCATAGGCAAGTGGCTTTGAATAAACGGCGCTCCTCGGGGCTCAACCAAGTCACTTTCATATTGCGGATATTGCCGTCAGTAAATAGAGCTTTTACTGCCGGTTTCCCTTCAGGATTGATGACATAGTTAGTGTTGTATGGCACCGATGGCACCAAACTGAAACGGCCACCAAGGATCGTAAAGTCCAGCAGACAATATCCGGCTTGCTCATAAATCCATTCCCTTAGGTTAACGCGATCGCTGATAACACCGTCCCAAGTGAAGTTGTTTGCCTGACAGAACTGTGCAGCAAGAGTCATGCGATCCTTGTCTACTTGCTGGGTGCCGATTGACGCACCAGCGCCGATTGTTGTGTCAGTTAGAAGGGCATAGGCGATCTCGGGTAGCAGATTAGTTGCCGAGAAGCTAGGTGTAAGAAGGCGGTTTACGCGGGTGCCCAGTTTGATAAAAGCGGACAACGAGCTGAAACTTGACCACTCTTTTGAGCTATTGATGCGAAGTCCAGCAATAGCCAAGTTGTCATATTGACTTGCGGACTGCGCCAGCTGCTCGTTGACATAGACGACTTCGTGCTCGGGACCGTCCATGTGGCTGCTGCGTTCTGCGTCATACAGCGGGAAGTCTGTAATTGCGTCGAACGGATTTTGATTTTCAGTTAAGACGTCTCTTTCGTCTGTACGCAGAATGACGGTCTGGTTTGCTACGGGGATGAGCACAGAATCTCCACTCTGATACCCCGTTCCTTGGCTTTCGATGCTCCAATCAATGGCACCATTGTCATACTGCCTGACGCGAAACTGCAGCCCGCTGCCGCTGCCACCGCTGGCATTTACGACTTGGTTAGCTATTGAAGTATCTAATGCTTGCCATTCGTAGCGTGAGATTGAAGCTTCATAGCTAGTGTAATAGGAGCTGCCGCCCCTAGAATATGGGACTAAGATCGTCTCTACAGTTGGGTTTGTGGCGCGGTACTGCACGCCGCCAGTAACGTTTAAGGGAGCTACATTACCAGTGTTATTGTCGTAAGGCTGAGTGCCAACAATGTTGCCATCCCAGCGGAAATAAACGGTTAAATCAAGTTTATTAGTAGTCCCTGCAGGCCATTGGTTCTTAACATTATTGTCTGCGTTTGATCTGGTAGATACAAGCACCCAATCCTTTTTTAACGGGACGCCAATGCCGTTTGTGTAACGGTCTACGCCGACGACCGCTCCGGTAAAATCATCCGGTGGTGCACCAAAAATCCACTCACGGTTACATTGCTCAGCCACCGTTAGGCGAAAGGGCGTGCCGCTGAAGACGACCGTGAAGTTATCTGTTGAGTAGGAAAAGCGAGTGCCAGGACGCAGGAGCCACACATCTCGATTAGTAAAGAAGCGATGTGCCGCTGTCCCAGGGACAGGAGCCAGCTTGAACTCATACTGCCCACGAGCCTGGGAAATCCTGATGTAGTTGTACTGAGGCTGGGGCGTCTGGCCGCTTACGCAAAACAAGGTGCCATAGCTGATGTCAGTCCAGTCGGCATCTTGACCCAGCGGTCGCACGAACAAACGAAAGAAGCTAAGCCGCTTGATGTACTTGTTGATCGAGCCAAGCGCAATGCTTCCGTTCTTTTGCTCATAGGAGGTCAGTACATCAGGAGATGGCCTGCTGTTGATATTGGGAAATCCGTTAATTTGTTTCCAGACGACAGACTTGATGCCAATCTCCGTAACATCACAGCTTCTGTTGTTTGATACAACAGCGACAGCAGCTCGTTGGATAATTGCGTTTTCATACGGGAGTACCCTGTCTAAAACTGAACGTGTTTCGACAAATTCGGTGTAAGGGGTTTCGTCTGACCACGAAAGCGTAAAGTCTTTTTCTACCGAGGTGTCCCAGGCTCGCGTTGTATTCAGCGACTGACCGACCGCAAAGCGCTCGCCAATCATATACAGATCGCCGATTGCACAGGCTTCGTCAGCGTTGATGCGGATTGCCTCGACTGAAGAATTAACGTCTTCGAGTTTCCACGGACTAAAACCATCGACAATTTCTTCACCTGAGGCGATGCGATATACCGCACCAGTTGATGAGATGCTTATAACGGCAGCTCGGCATGGGAACCGCGTACTGAGCTTGTCGCGCTTAACGTCGATGTCATTCTTAATTTGATCATCTGCATCATCTGGTTTTAAGACCAGCTCGTATTTCACTTTGAAGGCATTGCCGTTCGGCATCGGGTCATAAGCCCCAAATTGCGTCTGGGTGCTAGGTGTACGGGTGCCTGAAAAATACGGTTCGTACGCTTGTGTGCGATCCCAGAAAACGCTAAAAGCGTCAGTGGTGTCGAGGACTTCAGCGGTTCCTTCCGGGTAGCGGTCTCCAGTTTCAACGAATCGACCGCCGTCTGTTCTGAAGTACAGCGCAATCTTGGCGCGAGTGTAATTTTCTAGCAGCGTGTCGCCAATTGCAAAGCCCTCAAAATCAGGTGCCTGCTCAATGCCGTTGCCGAACATCACTATTGCCCGCAACTGCTGCCCTGTACCAAGGCTCAGCATTTGGGACCACAGGAGTTGACCTGCAACTCGCACTCCCTTACGGGTAAAGATCAGGGGGATGATCTGGCCAATGTTCGCCAGCTCTTGGACAGAATCAAATCCTGTAAGCGGGGCGAAACGTCGCGTACCAGCCTGATCGCCTGTTTGCAGCCTTGGTGCTTCTTCGCGCTGGTTAACCTGAGGTGCTCGGGGTTTTGGAGCCAGCAAAAAACTTGCTGCTGTTGACGCCAAGCCGATAACAATACTGATGATGGCAAGAGTGATCTCGTCATTAACAACGTTTGGAACTAGCTCATACTCTTTTGCCCGTTCGCCGTTATACGCTTCAGTCAGCTCTAGGAAATACCAGTATTCGTCGGCGCTCAGGCCGATTGCATTGCAGAGTTCTGCTTCTGCGGGTAGTAGCAACCGACGACCTGTAGGGCGCCGATGGGGGACCAACTCACCTCCGACCCTACGAAACTGATCCACCCGTCCTCCCAAAAAGCAGCAAGACCGAAACCGCCTTGATCGGTATGACACAAGGCTACTGAACCCAGTCTAGGTAGCTCAGTCAACACGCCCCAGCGGCGTAGTTCTTCCTCGAAGACACTATAGTCATTGCGGCGTAAGCGCCTGTACCAGCTGCGCTGTGGTAACGGCGCGGTAAATCCGTGGTACTGAACAATGGCACGCGCCAGGCTTAAACAGTCGGCAGTACCGTGCTGCTCGGGGTTTGAACCCAATCGGTAACGCATCCCGATCAGCTGGTGCGGCGCAATCACAGATTGCGGATTGATGCTGTTGTTGGCAGCGCACCAACGATGGCTGTTGTCAGTACACGGATTGGAGCGTTGGAACCCACAGCGTCGATGCCACTGCTAAGTAGCACCTCAATCACTTCTGGGTCATAGGAGAGGCTGGCAGCAAGCCAGTATTCAGTTGTCAGCGTTTTGGCTACTTCAAAAGTGGATGGGTTCATCGAGCAGCTATCTACTCGGATTTGGTAGTTCAAATCTACGGCCTGGTGGGCATAGTTCATGCTGATCTGGTTAGCAGACAAAACCAGCTGGGATTCCAGGTTGTCGCCTGTTCGGTTCTTGGCGGCACCCTGGTAGATGAAGCTCAGATAGGGGTGCGCAACGCCACGGTGCAAGATTGTCTGACCAGGTTTGCCATTCTGGAAGCGGTGTTGGACCGTGCCATCTGGTTCGCTGATCTCAATGAAGTTGGTTAGTGCAACGACTGTCATCGACCGATTCCCAATTTGCTGCGTTGTGACCTGCTGTTCTGCAGGGTACGCATGGACTTGGTGTAACCGCCCTCAGCGCCTTTAGCTGCAGCTTGTTGCCCCATTGCCCGCACTTGATCGACAGTAGCGTATTCAACATTATTGATAACTACAGTTTCGAGTGTGAAGGTGCCGCCACCGCCGCCACCGGCTGCCATGCTGTCGCCATTTTGAGGGATGACGCCAGGGCCGCGAGCACCGCTGGCATAACGTCCCATCGCGGCACGCATCTTGCTGGCGGGAATGATGTACTCCGGCTCGCCGCCTTCGCCGACAACAGCGCGGGTAGGGCCGGTGACGAAGCCGCCAGTAGCAAAACCCTGTAAACCTTTGTAGGAATCGCCAACAAGATCTAGGTTGCCCGTGCGCTCCATGAATTGGGTATTGGTCTCGCCGCCTTTTCCACCCAAGCCCGCAAACGCTTTGGCGATGGCGATGGCGATATACATCGCAATCATGCGCGTTCCTTCCTGAATCAGAATGTCACCGACGCTCTTGAGGAAGTCGGCGAATACCTGCTGGGCATTTTTGGTGCCCTCAATCAAACCCACAATTCCTTGACTCATTGAGTTGGCAATGGCATTGCCAATGCCTTGAGATACGTTTACAGCTACCTGCTGAAGATCCTTTAATTCTTTTTCTGAATCTCTAATAAATTTTGCTAGTGGCTCTTGCTGTTTCTGAATGCTTTTTTCAAGACCTATAAGAGTGTCAATCTCTTTAGGTGTAAAACCATCTTTCTTTAATTTTCTGGCTTTTGCATCAAGCTCCAGCTGGTTACGCTTTTCGCGTGTTACGGCATTTTCGTATTCAATTTGGTACTCCAAACCGGCAAGAGTATCAGCAAATTTTTCTTGTCGCTGCTGTTCAGTTTTGGCAATGTCCTGGGCTGCCTTTTTACGGATAAGGTCTGCCTTAGCCTGTGCAGTCCGGGCGATTGCCAGTTGTACGGAGGTATCCTTTTCAAGCTCCAGCTCCTTTGCGGTTTGGACGCCAAGTTCGGCAAGTTCTTGCTGCTCTTGTATTCTTCGAGCTAGTACAGGATCTTTGGCTAACTCAGCTGCAGCGATCTTTTCGGAAAACTCGCTCTGGCGCTGGATTTCAAGTGTTACAGCTCGTTGCTGGATAAGTGCCTTGGCGACGCGCTCTGCTTCGCGTTCCCCAGCAGATTTTCCGGTACGCCCTTTGGGCGGCCTAATAGTCTGGGTATCTTCAAATGTTGTCAAGCCAGTGACTTTTGGAGCAATACCTTCTTTTTCTGCACGCGCCAGTGCACGGCGCTGAACGTCTGTAGTTAAAGTTCCGGGTACAAATTGTGTGCGGCCACCGCCTCTAACGTTTTTTGTTTTGCCACCTCGCTCTTCAGCAACAATCTCAGCAAAACGTTTAGCCTGGTTTCCCTGCAGCGAGGCTTCAAAAGAACGGAATTGAACGTTGGTAGTAACCGAGCCGAGAGCTTTATTTATAAAACGCAGGAAATCAGACAGAGGACCTGCAACAAACGCACCTAACTGGGTAAATAACAAATTAACCAGGCGTGTAAATTCTTTTGTTTCTGTGCCCGCCTCTTGTAAAGCAGTAACTCCTTGGCTTCCAATTTGTTTGGCTAAATCAGTGGTAAGAAGCGTTGCAAGCTCTTGGACTTTGCCTTGCTCTTCTAGGGCATAAGCAAGTTTTTTAACTTCCTCACTGCTAAATAGCGATTTTTCTTTAACCAATTCGAAAGTGCCAGATGCAGAAGTTAGTGCGACGCCGGTCTTAGCGACTTCCGCAACAAAAGTGTCAATCTGTTGGCCGATTGCACTAAGAGCAATTTGAGCGGCAAAGCCGGCTGGACCGCCAACAAGACCGCCAGCTGCACCACCAAGAACAGCGCCAGGGCCGCCGCCAAATAGCAGCGGGAAGCCTGCGCCAAGGGCTACGCCTGAAAGACGTTCAGTTTGGCTTTTACGTTGAGCCGCCAAGAATTTTGGACTACCCGGAAAAGAAGCGCCGCCAAGTACCGGACTAGAGGGAGCAAGTTTGCTTATACGAGTGGTTTCCTTGACCTGAGCGCGTAAAATCTGCAGTTGGTCTTCTAAGGCGTCCCTATAAATAGCCGCTTGTTTAATTTTGTTAGTGTCTGCTACAGCCGCAAATTTATCAAATTTTGCCCGAGCTTTTTGCGTATTGACCCCTTGCAGTTCAAGCTCATTAAGTTCTCTGGCGTACTTACGTGACTTACGCGCATTAGCTTCACGCTGTTTTTCAGTCAATAAAATTTCATTTTCATACTCGACGATCCTTCCCAGTTCTGTTGCTACGGCACGGACACCCGTAACGCTCTGCTTGCCTTTGAAAAAGTCAAAAGCCTTCCCTATTTCTTCGATTCGACCGGCAAATTGCTGTTGAGTTGCGGCGTTACTGCGTTCAACCTGTCTTAATTTTCTTTCGTATAAGTCTACTGCCGAATTTAATTTTATTTGGTTAAGTAATTGGCGCTCAGTGCTTTTATTTAATCCTTTTTGTGCTGAAATATTATTTTTGGTGCTCGCTACTAATTTATCTTTTTCAGTGCGTAATTTTGAAACCGCAGTACCCAGCAACTCTTCCTCAAAAACTCCGCTTATATCTAAACGAGATAACTCTTTTAATTGCTTAGATAGATCGGTTACCTGCTTTTGAAGAGCGGTTACCTTTTGCTGACCCTCAACAATCAGACTAATTTTTGCTGAGTAGTCAGCCACGGCCTAACAGCACAATCCGATGCCTCAGTCTACGCAACAAAAAGCCGTCGGGGTTAGCGACGGCGTTTGGCTTTGTCGATTTCCTTTTGCTGGTCCTCGTTGAGGATCTGGAAATAGGCGCTCCAGCCGATTAGCTCTTCGGCTGTCATGCGGTTGCGTACTTCGCTAAGAGTTAGGCCCAGCTCCTTGGCAACGCCAAATTGGAGCATGAGCCAGTTGTCTTTGCGGAGTTCCGCGCTCAGGCTTTTGGGTCGATCGGTTCGGCGTCGTCGGTGATGACAGCAAGCATCAAGGCTTGGAGATCCTTGTCCTTGACTTCGTTTTTGAGCACGTCGATCTCGCCGGCGGCGAACAATTTGGCGCCGTTTTCGTCCAGAGCCTTAGCGATCAACAGCTGGAGGGCGAAGGCATTGGCATCATCGGACTTGGCCTGCTTTTGGGCGCGTTCACGCTCGGCGGCAGTTAGTGGGCTGACCCACATGTCAAACGTGCTGCCATCGGACAGCTCAACAGTTTTCTTGATGGGCTCCAAGTTGGCCGCTTTCTTAAGGCGGTCAATGGCGCGGACTGGAACTGGCATAACCGTTTGTGGTTTGTTCTACTGTAGCGGACTAGAAGCAATAAAAAACCCCCGGTAACCAGCCGGGGGTTGACAGAATTACCCCTCTGCAGACTATCAGGCGGAAGTGCTGAAGTCGAAGGTTGGGGTGCCGGAAGGACGGAAGTTGACAGTAACGGACTGGGCGTCGTCGGGGTTGATGTTCAGGCTGGCAGAAGTCAACACTGCATCGAACTCGATCGAGCGGCTCAGGCTTTCGCTCAAGGTACCACCGCTGAACACCTGATCGGTGTAGAGCTTGAAGGCGGCGCCGGTCTGTTGACGCTGAAGCACGTCTTCGATCATCCGGTTGGACAGAGCAGCATCCTCGTTGGTCATGTAGACCGTTGCGGTGCCGGTGCCATCGCCGAAGCCGGAGATGTAGCTGCGGAAAGGCACGTACTGGCCAGGGGTTTGACCAATGGTGGTCACGTCGATTTCAGCGCGGCTGATTTCGAAGCTCCAGTCGCGGACTTGGCCGACAACGGCGAAGGAAGCGTAGGCAACTTGGAATTCGTTGGGAGCAGCTGCGGTGCCGTCGTCCGTGATGGTGATGGTTGCGCCGCCGAGAGTGGCAGACACCTGCATCACACCAGTTGCCGCCGCGTAAGCGATGACGTAGTAGGTGGTGGCAGGGCTGATGCCTGCGGGCAGGGTGCCGGTGCCGGAACCGCCGGTTTGGCTGTTCACGACGCTGAACTGGACGGGGTCGCCGACCTTGAAGTTCAGGTAAGGAGCAACGGTGATCTCGTCGCTACCGACGCTGACATTGGACTCACCGAACGTACCGGTGGTTCCAGCGGGTTTGTAGTAAAGGGCGCCGGACGTGCCGGACAGTACGGTGGTGGCCATTGGCTTACCGATGATGACGTTGTGGGCGGGCACTGCCCGGCTTAATACAGGTTAGCGCTTGTTACTAAACACTATCTACGACAACACAGTTGCCACATAGGAAGTATCAATCCGGCCCACAAAATGTGGAGAAGCATCCACAGCAGAAAAGGAAGGCCCGTTGATGGCACCGACTTTGAAGTACACGCCCGTGGTGCCCTTGGTGGAATTGTTGAGTGTCTCCAGCACATTGACGGCGGTGGTCAGGAGGGTTTGGTTACGGGCAGGGCCGCGTCCTTTTTCCGTGAAAATGCGGATGACAATCGCACCACGAGCGTTATCGACGCTGCTAGTAAGCGTGGGCTCGTTGGTAATGCCGAAAGTAACATTGACGCGGACGTACTCAGTCGTTGTATTGGGTGGGACGGCTGTGATGTTGTCGAAGTAGACCGGAACAGCGGGACTTAAACCGCTGAACGCAGAAAGCAGAGGATTCTCGACGGCGGCGCGGATTGCTTGGTAGTTCATGCTTTAAACCCTAGCTTTACACCCCGGCGTAAGGCATCCTGCATACCACCGCCATTTGTGTAAGTTACGTACCAATCAAGCTCAGCTGTACTCTTAGCTTCTCCAGGTCCTGCAGTTACTGCACCTCGCTTGGTTAAACCCGCGTCACGACTACCTTGTTGTACCGGGGTTTTAAGAGGCCCAAATTCGTCGGGAGGGTAAAAACGACCCTCTTTTAGGTCTAGTGCATACTCTGCGTAAGGCTGGGTATTCTCAATAGTAAATTTTGTGGCTCTTGCAACTTCCCTTCGGGAAGCAGATAACTGGGGTACATCTGAAATCGTGTAAGGGTACTCGCCGCCTGCTGTGCCCCCAGCCCCAGAACCTACTGGCACAGCAACCCAGCTATCCCGAAATTCGCCCGTGTAAGCGGGACTTCGATCGCCTAGATCATTAAGTATTTCCAAAGCTGCTTGCCGTACAGCTTGGTTTATTGCATCTAGAGCATCGGGAGCAAGGTTTCTAACGTCATTGCGACGTGTGCCAATACGTCTAGCCATTACTGAGGCCTCACGATCAGGGTGTGCATGACAGGGTTGTCACCGCGATAGGTGGTGATATTGATGATCTTGGCTTCGCGGGTGGCGCCGGCCTGCGTGTACTGGATGCGGTCGGCCTCGGTTGGGTAATACGTGCCAAGCTCGCTGGAGCCGATGATGACTTTTACGTCGGTGGACTGGTACAAACCCTCGGATTCACGCGGAGTAAGGCGCAAAATGACGCCCTTCACCGTGACGTTGGTGTCCGCTCCAGTGACGGAGCCTGTGGTCGGGTCGTAGGTGCGGGGTGTGGTGGTTTTGATGTACGTGATGTCTTGGCCCCAGTCAGCAAGGATTGCTGTGGGGAGTGGGGCGAAAGTCGTGTCGATTAGGCCCATGTCACCCCCGGAATAGGCGGACGGCGTAGTTGGTAGCGCCGCCTATGCAATAGGGGCCGAGGTAGCTCTGCAGCCAGGGGTAAACGTCGAAGACGTTGTTGATTACGCCCGGGGTCATCGAGCTGTCCTTGTACTTCACCTTCAACTCGCCCAGTTCGACCTCGTCATAGAGGCCGGTGGTGCCGGTAGTACCGGTGATGGCGTCGGTGTCGTTGGCCAGCGCACGCGCCAGCTCATACGTCGCAACCTCGATGCCGACGGGGATCAAGGTGCAGGCCAGCTCGATGCCATCGACCTTGTAGTCCTCGCGGGGCCACTTAAGGGCTTGGGTTTCGGTGCAGCGGTTGCCGTAAAAGCTCAGGGCGTCGATCCAGCGCGTGGCGGAGATGATGGCGCGGTTTCTCTGGTCGTTTGTCTTGTCCACCCAGGTGCTCGAATCGGGCACCGTCTCGAAATAGGTGTTGGCGTCCTCCAGCGTCACGTAGCTGTTGGCCGACGCGCCCTTCAGAGTGGCATCAATAGTCGCGGCCACAGTCAATACGCTCTTTGTTTGAGTTTAGCCCGCCTTCGTGGCTTAGTTGATTGCAGCTGCGCGTCAACCACCGAGGCGTGATATATCTGCGCTCCAGACATCTCTAAATCCGCTGCGCGTTCTAAGTGGTCGCCGTAAGGAATGTCTTCATGCCAGCGGCGATTATTCTGTAACACGTAGAGACGAACCAGTTTCATGCCCGCTCGCAAAACTGTCGATGCTGAAGGCAGCGTAAAGCCCGCAG
>Ga0208162_1001544_pt1 | contig 11887 bp, 8 predicted proteins | sample CB_VirMetaG_4_FD_184539 | JGI IMG/M metagenome (GOLD analysis project Ga0208162, IMG submission 184539) | Freshwater to marine saline gradient viral communities from Chesapeake Bay - CB_1508_1M Viral MetaG (SPAdes) (version 4) | ecosystem: Environmental > Aquatic > Marine > Coastal | place: USA... | reverse complement strand
AGAGTTGGCTAAAAAGACAGAAGACGGGTGGGTTAATCGAAAGTTGTATATCTCTCAAATGTGCAAGGTTGTTAAGAAATCTAATGCTCAGGTAAATAGAGATTTTAAAGATAAAGTCCAAATGAATTTTGAACTCAAAAAACAAGGTAGGCAAAACTACATTAAACTAAAGGAAGTGAAAATATGAAATACGAAAATACATATGTCGTCTTTGACATAACAAAAGGGCCTAAAGTAATAATTGAAACCTTAGATACTTATGGTGATGAAGGGTGGGCTTGTGTTGCCATGCTATCAGTAGCAAATACAAACATTGTCGCCTTTTTAAGCCGAAGAATTGGCGGAGAAGAACCCGTTGATGAAGAAAGTGCAAAGATTTCTAAACTTTGGTCTAATGGTTCGTGATGCTATGTCTGTATTAGCATTAGATATTGAGACTAAAAACATGTCTCACGAAATAGGCGGCTTTGGCAATACCCATATGTTTCAAGTATCAACCGTCGCAACTTGGGATGGTAATACAGGAACAGTTTATGTTGATGAACCAGTTGATACTTTTGCTAAAAGCGGTCATATTGTTAAATCATTACAAGAACTAAAATATGATTTAGACGACCACTTTCAAAAGGGCGGTAAATTACTTGGGCATAACATTGTAGCGTTTGATTTGCCTATACTTAGAGACTCTATGGACATTTACTGTATTCACAAGTATTTGAACAACGACCAATACATTGATACAAGTAAGGATTTGCTTAAGGGTCATGGTGAAAGGTTTCAACTTAAAAACTTAGTTAAATGTACTATGGATGACTCGAAGTTAATGGATAGCGCAGATGCACCTAAGTTATGGAAAATGGGTAAGTATGACGAAGTAGTAGAATATTGTATGAAAGACACACAGTTAGTATATAACTTGTGGGGATATGGAAAAGAGAATGGTATTGTAAAAGCATTCTCTATTGAAAAAGAAGAATTTATGGATTTAGGAGTTGATTGGTAATGTCCACAGCAGAATGGTTTGGCCTATTTATTTTCTTGATAGTAGTTTCACTATTATTCTTCGCAGCATTTGGTGGTTCTAATATCACTGAACATAGCGTAGATGAATATATTAAGCGACTGCTTGGAGATAATAACGAAGGCGAGAAAAAATGAGTTTAAAACAAACTTGTAAGTATTGCGGAGAGAAAACTCTTGCGAAGCGTATATTGGGTTCTATGTTGGGTCTAGCGACCAAAAGAAACTTTGGGAATGTAGAGAGTGTTTTGGTATTTGGAGTGTAACTACAAAGTAAAAAATATTAGGATAGGTTGGCCTTCGGGTCAGCCTGTCCTTTTTTTTTATGGATTTTTTTTTCAAAAACTAAGTTAATAGTTTCTTCATTTTTAATTGAGCGTGTGGTGTAATGGATAGCATTTTGGCCTTCTAAGCCGAAGATACGGGTTCGATTCCTGTCACGCTCGCCAATTAATTGAATAGGTCTTCGGATAAAAACCAAACCATCATAAATCCTACCATAAAACTAATAGCAAAAGCAAAAAATAAAGGAATCATTAACCACACACCTCACACATTAAATAATGAATACTTGTCATAGCAACAGGAAAAGTAACTATTATTATTACTAATAGTGCCTTCGATAACATTTCATTAATATTCATAGTATCACATCAAAAAGTATATCTACAAACTATTGGGCCTGTACCGCTAAGAGCATCAGCATGAACCGGTGCAACAAATAATTTTGTTCCATCGGAGTTCCAATCAAAACCTCCAATAAAAGTAGATGCCGTTGTAGAAAGTTGCCCTATATCATCATTAACGCTCATTGAACGAGCAAATGAAGCAGTTGATACATTAAAACCAGTGCTAAGGTCAAACTCGGCTATTTTAGGATGATTTGCACTTGCCGAAGCAGGATTACCTGCCGAGTTTCTGTAAGAGATAAACATTTTAGTTCCGGCAGGATTGAATCGAATACCAGTATAGTTGGTTATATTGTCGCCGTCATCATCTGTTGTTGAACTCAAATTATTAGTTGTTTTACTACCGGCACTTAAATCCCATGCGGTGTTTAGAGTAAGCGTAATTACTGAACTACCATCTGCTACAAACAATTTAGTTCCTGTGTCGTTAAACGCTAAACCCTGCGCCCCCGAACTATACAAAGAAGAATTGACAGTTTGGGTTGAACCAGTAGTACCAATATCATATGCCGTTGAAAGAGCATAACGCACGATATTAGTAGAAGCATTTGTTCCACCAATATAGATATAATTTCCGCTATCACCAAACACTAATGCTCTACTGCTATTGTTACCTATACTAAGTGTATCATCTGCTGATGAAAAACTAGGAACGGCACTATCATCAAAACTATATGACTTAATAGATGATGCTGAATAAACCGCTAAAAGTAGTTCATCCGGCCCATTTACTAATTCAGTAAGGATAGTACCAGTTACCGAACCAGTGCTTGAAAGTGCAATACCATCTAAAGTATAAGCGGGTGCTGTTGTAGCATTAGCCTTTTGTTCAGCACAAGAACCTGCAATAGCATTATACAAACTCATACCCCCAAAACAACATAATCAGTTCCAGTTGAAATACAAGTAACACCATTACGAGCCGCTACTGCAATATCACTTGTTGCGCCATTCATGTTATCAGTACTAGTTCGTAAAGTAAATCCATTACCATCATTATTAATAATAGTGAAATGAACACCTGCACCTTGATTATCCGGTAGAGTAATAACAATGCTACTTCCTGTAACAAAAATGTATTTACCTGCGTGAGTGGCTTCGGATAAAGTAGTCGAAGCGGTTAAAGCAACAACAGGTAGTCTTCTTGCGAGAAGGGTTTTAGTTGTTGCTACTACTAAATTATCATCTAAAGTAGTAACTCCTGTTACATCTAATGTTCCTGCAATATCTATATTGTTTGCCAGTTTAGCACCTGTAACTGCATCATCCGCAATTTTTGCTGTGGCTATTCCACCGTCTTTAACCCGTATGGTATCGCTATTTGTTTCAATAGTAGAATCATCTACATTAACTGCTATTACTGCACTTGAAGCAGTAAGGCCATCACCTGCGAATAAAGTCGCAATATCATCAATTGACTCTTTATGTATGCCATTATCTCCGCTGTCATTAAATGCTATTGTATCTCCACTTGCTATTGCTTCTGCCGCTAAATTGTTTATATCTAAACTTAGGCTTGGTGTTCCAGTTGTAGCACCACCCGCCAAACCACTATTAGAAGCAGTTGTAATTCCTTCAATATCACCACCACCACCACCACTTGCGGCAATAGTAACAGCACCCGCATTTTCAGTTATTGTAACATTAGAACCGGCAGTAAAAGCCAATGTTTCAGTAGCACCTAAAGTATTTCCACCCGCAGTAATAGTTCTAAATGTATTATCATTTGCTGTCATATCATCTACAACAAAATTAATTCTACCATTAGTGTCGTCATAAGTAACCCCTATTCTTGTTTCAGTTCCAACCAACATTCCACCTACAATGTCTTGTACTGCTTCGGTAGTTATTTGAGTATCAGTAGTATATCCTTTTCCTATAATATGGTCGTCAATTGCAGCAGAAGTCATAACAGAAGTATCATTGTCTGCAAATGAACCAGTGCTTTTTTGTACGCTACCCCCGGCAAATTCAGCGATTGTAATATCTAAGACATTTAATGTAACATCACCAGTTGTTCCTCCACCACTTAATCCTGTTCCAGCAACTACTGATGTAATATCTCCCTGTGGGGCTAATGCGGCAATAGAAGAAGCAGTAACAGTTTTAATAACATCGGATGAGCCAGTATCTTGAATTAAAACTTTATCTGCACCTGCAACAGTAGCCGTACCTATGCCGGAAATGAATAAACCATCGCTAGTTCCAGTAATTGCACCTGCTTCAGTATAGGCATTTGAGTTTTCATAAGCAATACTCACACTGTTTTCTGTTTTACTTGTTGTAAAATATTGAACCATTCTAGTAGATGTTGAAGTAGCATCATCAGCAGAACCCCCTACTATTTTAATTATAGCAATAGGAACATCTCCATCAACAAATGCAGGAATAGCGTTAGTGGTATTATTTGCGCCTCTTAATACCATAGTATCGTTACTTCCTCCACCGTCAATTGCTACAAGCATTAAATATACATCAGTAGTAACGGGGGTTATATCTACTGCCCCAGTTCCAGAATTATATGAAGTATTCATTTCAGTTGCAGATAACGCATTGACAGTGTGTAATTTATTATCTCTATATACTTTACCTGCGGTAACAGCAATAGTTGTAAAATTATTAGCAGTAGAAAAAGTAATATTAAAATCTGTTGCAGTTTTAACAGCGTAATTTCCTCTATTGGCTTGGCTAAGTATTTTTATTAATCCTGAATGGGGATAATCTGTTGAGTCGGTAATTTGAGTTGAAGGCGTTCCAGAAAGGGTACTATAAAAGTGTGGATTATTCATATTATTCTACCTCCATAATAAAAAAGAGTTCTAAATTTTCTGTTGTTGAAAAAGGCCCTAGTCCATCAAAATTATGTCGGACTAATAAATTACCTGCTGAATCAAATATCCCTGCTTCTCTAATAACTGAATTTGACATCCCTGAAGCATTTCCAGAAATACTTAAGTGGACTTCTATTACATTTTCATCTGATACAGTAGCCGAAAAAGAAACACTTGTTCCTAAATCTACATCTAATCCTGTTTGGGTAGAATATGTTGAGTTACCACCCAAGCCTATTTTACCATTATTGGCTAAACTACTTTGTATATGAGTTGCGATTAATTGTTTCATTTTGTCAGTTATCAAAATTCTTCCTCCAATAGAGTTGTTGTTGTGCCGCCCGCCCCTACAAACCCAAGTGTGTAAGTACTTGTATTTAAAGGCCCGCCAAATCCTAATTTAGTGCCATCTATTGATGACCGCTTTTGAGCCACAAACTTAATTAATTTAAGATTAATGTCATCTAGGAAACTTAATTCTATGTTATCTGGAATTTCTTCGGAATTCTCTTCTTCTATCTGTTGTTGTTTAATTTGTATTTCAGCAAACCTATCTTCTAATTGCTTACTATATCTGCCTAATTCTAAAGTTATCATTCCTCTCATACTGTGAGTTATTTGAAGTACTAAAAATTCAGAAAATTCAATATTTTCTTTGGGAAAATCTAATGTAACAATATCTCCTGCCCTTAGTTGTCCTAATCCTTTGTGTCCAACCTGTACACTGACTTTAAAGTTAAACTTGCCATGCAATTTTAATAATTCACTTGCTCTAGAATTAACTTCTTCTTGAGTAACAAGTTGCCTATCTGTTTCTCTCAATGATTTTACTCCTACTTTCTTGACGCTTCTAAGGTCTTTTCTTGTTCCTTTGTGGCTTTTACCTACTACTGTAACTGTATTAGCAAAACTATACATAGTTTTTAATTTTTGAATTCTAAATATATCTATATTGGTGTTTCTTGTTCCTATAATAAGACTTGGGAAGTTTGAAACAGTATTCTTATCTACAATGGTTAAAGTACCATTGACCTCTAATAGTGATTTATTTTTCTTACTCATAATAAACTTAATTGCTTGGAATAAATTAACACCCTTAAAGTTTGGTGCTAAGAAGAAAGGATAATCTGCATTCTTACTTAGAGAAAAATCAATATTATTTTCTTGTAGCATTTCTTCTATTAAATCATCTGCTTCTCTACAAATAGTAACTTCCGAACCTATTATTGCTCTTTTAGCAGAAGAACTTACATCCCCTTCTACCTTTAGTTCAATTAGTTCAGAAAAAGAAGGTATGCCTAACATTGTTTCTTGTTCGGAAATAGACATATAATATCCAATGCTTGTACTGTCTTTGGTAAAAGTAACACCAGTAACATTAAAGTTTTCCCCATCAGCAATACATAAAGTTTCTTTAGATGATTTATCATCCTTTATATTCCAAATAGCATCTAATTTATCAGGTGTTCTTATTACCACATGGTCGGAAGAAGAAACATCATTAGGGTCAGCAATAACATACATAGATAATACTGCTTCTCCTTCACCCGCTAATGTTCTTTTACCCGAACCTCCATTAACAAAGTAACTGTTTGGACTATCATACATAGAATTAGAATAAGGTTTCTTAGTATATCGAGAAGACATTTCGTTAAGTTTAATATCGCTTGGGCTAAAATCATACAGGCAAGTATGGTTTGGTTGTAATATTCTATAAAAAGTATCTGCGGCTACTAATGTATCATCAAGCGTAAGTATGTGAGTTTTAGTATTATTAGAAATATCTAATTCATGGGAAATAACATATAATAGTTTGTCCGGTGTCATACCGTTCAAACTTTCCCCATCTGAATGTGTACCTAAAGAAATAGTGTCGGAATCATTTTGTAAGTATTTTCCGTTTTCTGGGGCTAAATAACACCCAGTCAAATCAACAAAATCTAAAAAGGGTTGGTTGTTTGTTTCTATTGATACTCTTACAATAGTAGTATTATTTGGCCCTTTATCAGTTCCCATCAAATCATTAGTATTGTGTATTTTAAGTAGTGGCTTAAATCCAAAAATTACTCCATCAGCGTCAGTTGCTAAATTACTTCTAACCGTACCGGTATCTTTTAGACTAGCATATACACCATTTAATGCAATTCCATATAATGAAAATTCGTCTTCTACTGTTCTATGGCTAATTCCGTTTATTCTTGGGCAACACATTCCAGTATCAGCATTGGCTGTTGTTCCATCTTCTATATTAAATCTATCGAAAATAACAGGCATAAAATTAGTATAAGTTAATTCTCCGGTTGTATAGCCACTTGCCCCAAAATTATTTCCTTCGTTTAATCCTCTTAAGAAACCAGCCCTTAATCTTTCTAAAACTAAAGACGGTTGCCCACCACCTGCCCCTTTTGCTGCCTTTGAGTCAGAGTCAATATCAATAGGTAGCCATAGATTAGGTTGCCTCGAATTGTTGTTTATTGTTCCCGCTAATGTATTGTTACTATATTTGGTATAAAAATCACTACCTGATTTACCGTATGTATTAGTGGTAACATCTGTCATTATTGCACTTTTTAATAGGTGAATATCTTCATCAAAATTAATAAATGTGTCTTGTTTTCCGTGTCCTTTTATTGGCCCAACTCCACCATCGGCATTAGTTAATTGCTCAACAGGAATAAAATATAATTGCGTATCTGTTCCCGAAGAAGCAACATAATGTTGTGCTACATTACTAGTATCTCTATATGTTTTAAATATTGCACTATCACAAGTAATGTCAGTGGTAGAGACACTAGAAACAATTCCCATAAACCTACCTGCTCCATCTACTATGACATCATTTGCCGAAAGATTATCGGGAGAAATACTACATCGTATAACATTAGAGGAAGGTATAGAACGAGCATAAACTGGATTTGTATTATTCGTAACGCTACTTTTTCCATGAACAGCATATTGAAAACTAGGCACTACTCTTTTTCTACTTGGTGGGTTTTCAGGGTCAAATTGATTAAATGCAAAATCATAGACAACTTCAGTTAATCTCATTAAAGAAAAATTAGTAAAGGTAGTATTTTCCGAACCTACTGATTTACTAGATGATTTTATTTTAGCAAAAGTGTGAGAAGAATCATTAGAAGATATTCTTGTAGTTTCACCTAAAACATTAGTTTTAGTATCAAATGAATCCGTTATGATAGGTTCATCAATTAACATTATGCTATACTCACTTAAATCCCTAGTATTATTTGGATTAAATAGACTGTCTATTCTACTTCCAGAATAAGGTAACAAATCACAATTAGAAAATAAAAACATTCTAGATACTTTAGGGTCTTTATTGTCTAAAACATCTTCAGCGATATAAGGGCTTCTACCTAAAGAGGTATCTGAGTATAATGTTGGATTTGGGGGAATATAAATACTATCAGTAGCAGTACTTATACCTTTACTAAATCTGACTTCGTTTAAATATCTTGAGCCTAAAACCGAATCAAATCCCCTAGATTCGATTAAAGTATGCCCTTCTGAATTAGAGCCTGAATCAGTAAAGTTTGGCATTGTTGCCCCTACTCCAATAATATTATCATTTAATATTCCATCAACATAAAATCCCGGATTAAACCTATATGCAGTAGAATAGTATTTCACTTTACTTAATTTTTCACCATAAAAATTATATTCTTCCGACTCAGTAAATCCTGTAATGCTTGAATTCACTAAATTAAAATTACCTTTTTCTATACTAATTAGCCTATAGTATGGACTACCAAACTTGTGAGCATAAGAAGACTTACCTAAATCACTATCATAACTCAATGGATAGTCAAAAACGCTTAATGTATTATCTGAAACTATGTTAGTATCAGGAGTATTAGCAGCACCGATTGTTGGGTGAAGTAATGCGACCATTTTTCCTGTATGTAAATGACCTGCATTCAAAAAGTTCAATTCGTGAGTTTTTTTAGATGATTCCCTAGTAGTTTCATCAACATTTAATATTGTTACTTCTGAATCTGCCGCTACATTTTTTATTTTTCTATCTAAATATAATGTAGTATAAGTGCCGCTATTAGAAGCACCAACAAAAAATCCAGCAAATGTTCCATCTACATAAATTGGACTTCCATAGTGCCTTCTTTGAGTATCTATTCCACCTAAAGCAACATGATAGCCACTTAAACTAGATGTTAATGAATTTTGAGGTGTTGAGCCAATAGCATTACAAGTCATTAAAATAGCAGTAGATATGTTAGTATCTAGTTGATTAGCGTAATTTATATCTACTCTACCTAAAGTCAAAGGAACATAAGGTGCTATTATAACGCTAGTATCAAATTTATTTCTTTTTATGCTAATTACAGTAAAATCAATAAGAGTATTGATTGTATCGAAGTCTGCATGGGTGGTGTGAGTAATGTTATCTAATCTAGCCTGAAATGCTGAATCGCTTTTCATTTTAGTTGCAGAACTTAGGTAGTACCCTCTCGCTTCTAAATTAGTTGATAAAGAAGTAGAAACCAAAGAAGATGATTCGCTACCATCTTGCGCTGCTCCTGTTCCTAATCCAGCAACTCTTATATCTTTACCACTATTAAAATATAATCCTTTATTTGAAACTCCGTCTAAACTTGATGTAGACTCGACTAATGAATTTGAGGCTAACGCTTTATTCATTATATAGTTTTTACTGGATGACTTGTATAAAGTTACAGTTCCTTCTGTTCTTGGAAATTCTCCTATTACTACTGTGTTTGCAGAAGAAGTAGCAACTGTGGTTTTACCAATATAAGAAAGCATACCATTATCATATTTACCAAATAATATAGTACCTGCCGGTATAGTTGCAGTAGCAGCATTTGTTATATCCGCTGCTGTTTTTAGATTAATTGTTTTACTAGAAGCATCAAATGTTATTACCGCTTTTATTTCGTTATCGGAAGTGTCTAAAAGAGTAGCCAAATTATTATATGGGCTATTGCTAGAATAAATAACATCTTTAGTAAATAAAGTATTTTTATCAACAATATTAGAAACAAGAATTCTTGATTTGCTGTTGGCAACAATTTTCATAACATTAGTATTAGATTCTATATCGTTTTCTGTACTTTCTATTTCTCCATTTAATTTTTCTATTTCAATAGAATAAGCACCTATTGCTGAACGGAGAGCATTATTAAAACTATACGAAGAATTATTAAAATCAAGCGTCAAAAGTTTTTTATTAGCATCCGAAGAAATAACCTTTGCTTCAAGAGATTCTAAATTAGCATTACCCAATGATACATATAGCACTGACTCTCTACCGTCTATGATTGGATAATCAGTAAGTAGTGTCTTATCAGTTTGATTATATGCCCTGCGGTAAATAATATCATTTACAGATAAACTGTATGAAGTTGTTGTAAATGCAGATTCTTTTTCTAATCTTGTAAAGTCTTCAAATGTTATATCTTGAGAAAATGCAGAATAAGAATCTATTGTTTTAACTATAAGTATTCTATCACCTACCTTTACTTCATCCCCCACATTTAAGAAAGAAGAAACATCAAATTCAGTTCTAAGAGTATATTCTGGGTGAGAAGTAATATCTGTAATTTTAAGAGGTAAAGGCATCCAACCGAAAAAGTCTGCCCTGTGTACTTGGTGTCTAATTTTTATTGGAGAAAAGTCTCCTATTTTTGTACTTAACATTCTTGAAGAATCAATTATAGTAAGTTCTGCATATCCTCCCCTTGCTCCTATGGATTCTTCAATAAAACAATCAATAGTATTTTCTGTGGAGTTTGAAATAGTGGGCGAATAATCATAATATAAATATCTTTTAGGGCCAGTATAGTCAGGTGTAGAAAAGTTTGCACTATCGGATTCTACATCTTCTCCTTCGGAATCTCTCCTAGCGTTAATAAAAGCAGAATCTCTAACAAATGGATTAAATGTATCTGGAGTAACACCTTCATTACTTGTGTGGGTTAATGGGCTATCTTGGTCTTTTAATCTATCAATTAATTGAACCACCATAGAAAACCTACTATTGTCTATTACACTTGTACCAAATTCGGGAATTGTTGTAAAGTAACTATCTGAAGAAATAGTTGCAGAAGTAGTGCCAGTATTAAATTTAATTGCATATTTTTCATTGTGATTTAGTTGATTTTTTTCAGTTAAATGTTCATTAAAGAAATAAAACAAAGGTCTAGCACAGATTAGAGAATCATTTAACGATGATTTTATTCCTGCCGAAATAGCATGTGGGTAAATGTATGTATTTTTTGGGAAAGAATAAAGTTTAAATTTAACTCCAATTGGTATTTCATTACCTAATTTTGGCTCAAAGTCAAAAGAATCTCCCAATGAATCATCACTATGTACTTCTGTAATTCTAGCAAAATGATGTTTTAAATAATTGTCCGAGTGAATAAGTACAAAATAATAATTATCAGTATTATTATTTACTTCATCTCTTTGAGTTGTACTAAAATTAAATCCAGTACTAGAATCATCACTATGGCATTTTATTCTAAATCCACTTGTGGTTTCTAAGTTTGATAGTTGTTGCCCCAATATAAGAGTAGCATTAGTATTTGTTGACAATGCACCATTATTAGTATTTATTATAGTAGAAGAAATTATTCTATTAATAATAGTATTATCTGGAAAATTGTTAGCAGTAGTCTGAATAGACTGACCTATGAACATTCCCGAACTAGAACTTACAGTAACAGTATGTCCACCATCCACAGTAGTTTGAAAACTAGCCCCACTTAATGTAGTAACATTTAATGCAGTAAAAGTAGGTTGGAGTTCAGTATTGAAAGAATTAGGATAAATAGCAGTAAAGTTATCATTTAAAGTAGCGGCTTCAATTACTTTAAATTTAGGATTAGTTGGGCAATTATAGGCTACTTTCTCAAAAGTCCTAGTTGTGGTGCTTGAATCACTAGCACTAGCACTAAGCGTAACTGTTGTTGAAGTTGCTATTGCTGTAATTCTAGTTAATGCGGGGATTCCATCACCTGACACTATCATACCTACCCAAAGTTTACTAACATTATCGGAACTTAATGTTAATGTAGTGCTACCAGCAGTTGTACTAGAAAGAGTCAAAGTTGAAGGACTTCGAGAAATAGCCAGTATTTTTGTCATATGTCTATCTCCTCAAATCTTAAAAATAGTAAAGTATCATCATAACTAGGTAATAAATTTCTAATATTAAAAGTTTTTCTAGTTATATTAGTAATACTTAATTCGTGAAGCACTCCCATAAATTGTTTATTTGTAGTTGTACTGCCTTCCCCAACAGCACCACCAGTTGCTCCAATATAAATATCGCTATCACCAAAAGAA
>Ga0208162_1001543_pt1 | contig 11888 bp, 28 predicted proteins | sample CB_VirMetaG_4_FD_184539 | JGI IMG/M metagenome (GOLD analysis project Ga0208162, IMG submission 184539) | Freshwater to marine saline gradient viral communities from Chesapeake Bay - CB_1508_1M Viral MetaG (SPAdes) (version 4) | ecosystem: Environmental > Aquatic > Marine > Coastal | place: USA... | reverse complement strand
TATTACAGGAGCTACTGTAAAGTTTAGTTATTTAAAAGACCAACCTAAAGAGGTTCAAAACAGTATTATGGCTGTACCTGTTATTGTTATTATGGATAAAACAGGTAGGGTTAGAATGCAATATGTAGCTGATATATCTCTAAAGATAAAAGCTACTAATATGGAAATTCAATATGCCATAGATAACATTAAAAGACCTAGAAGAGCAAGTAGTAACTAATGAATAGGATAAGTAAACATATAAGCTACAAAGAAGCTACAAGAAGTAATACAGCTCTTAGATTAGGAATAGAAAACATACCTAATGAATATCAATTACAAAATATGGAAATGGTAGCAAAAAAAGTATTTGAGCCATTAAGAGTAGCTATTGATGTTCCTATAAAAATAAACTCATTTTTTAGATGTGAAGAACTTAATAAAGCAATTGGTGGAAGTGCTAAAAGCCAACATTGTCAAGGTAGAGCTATTGATATTGATGATTACTATGGTAATGTTAGTAATGCTTTTATGTATCATTATATTAAAGATAACTTGGATTTTGACCAACTTATTTGGGAGTTTGGCACAGATGAAAACCCAGATTGGGTTCATGTTAGTTATGTAGATGCTGACTCTAATAGAAAGAGATGTTTACAAGCAATAAAAGAAAATGGTAAAACTAAATATATAGATATAACAAATGCCTGATAAAAAGAAATTTAAAGATACTACAGTTGGTAAATTATTATTTGGAGCTGCTTCAATGATTAATCCAACACTTGGAAACGTATTAAGTGGAGTAAGCTCTCCACAAGAAGCATTATCTGAAATAGGTAAATCTAAAATATCTAATGAAGATAAAATAAAACTACAACAACTTATTTACGAACAACAAAACAAAGAAATAGAATCTATAACAAGTAGATGGAAAGCAGACGCTGCATCAGATTCTTGGCTTTCTAAGAATGTACGTCCCTTAGTTTTAGTATGGTGTATTGTTGTTTTTAGTTTAGCTGGTATATTAGACAGTATAGAAAGTGTGCCATTTCATATTGGAGAAACATGGAACGATACATTTGAAAAAGTAATGATGGCAGTAGTGTTAGCTTACTTTGGTGGTCGTACAACAGAAAAAGCTACAAGTATATTTAAAAAGTAATGGCTAAAGCAATTATAAACACATATAAGAGCAGTTCTAAGAAACGTAAGGGTGTACACGCAAAAAGTAAAATGAGTGCCTTAAAAAGCTCTAAGAACTATTATAAAAAATACAAAGGACAAGGTCGTTAAATTTAATAGGTTAATAAATAAATTCAATACCCTATGAATTTAATAGGTATTTTTATATCTTTGTGAATTCAATAGGGTGCGAATATCTGTTGATTTTCTTTGTTTTCAGTGAAAAGGGGTAGCTTTCTGTTACCTCTTTTTTTTGTCTTTTGTCTTGCACATGACATATTTTATGTATATGTTTGTTGTATGGAAAATTTAACAAAGAAGTTGGTGCGTATTCAAGGGAGTTTGAAAGCACCTAAAAATCAAAGAAACAATTTCGGTAATTATAATTATAGAAGTTGTGAAGACATTTTAGAGGCAGTAAAGCCATTACTTGCAAAAGAAGAGTTATTGCTTACTATCTCAGATTCTATTGCTCCAGAGCCATTATTTGTAAACGCAGTTGCAGAGATTACTGACGGTGTAGATAAAATACAAGTCAGAGCTCAGGCAGGTATTAACTTAAATCGTAAAGGAATGGATGTGGCTCAATGCTACGGTGCGTCAAGTAGTTATGCTAGAAAATACGCTTTAAACGGCTTGTTTTTAATAGACGATACAAAAGATGCAGATGCTACTAATAATCACGGAAATGCGTCTAAAAACGCTTCTACGGCTGTCTTAGAGCCAAATAAAGAGTGGTTAGAAGACAAAGGCGATAAGTTTGATAAAGCTAAACAGGCTATAAAAGAAAAAGGTTTTACTATCACCGATATTAGAAAAAAATATAAAGTAAGTAAGAAAGTAGAAAAATTATTATTAACCTAAATTAAATTAAAATTATGAATGAAAAAAAGTATGTAGGTAGTGGAAAAAGAGTTGGAAACTACGATTTAATCAACTTTACAATTAGTGCTGAAAAAATACAGGACGCTTTTGTAGAGTACAATGGTAAGAGGTATTTAAAATTATCTATTGGCAAAAAGAAAACAATTGACCAATATGGTAAAACACATTCTGTGTGGATTGATGAGTATGTGCCAGAAAATAAACAAGCTCAAACAGAATCAGCACCTTTACCAACACCTGATTTACCATTTTAAATTAACATTCCCCCATTACTTAATTGTTTTGGGGGATTATTATCTAACATTATGACACAAAGAAAAAACACAAAATACGTTAATATTAATTTAGCATTTATGAATACAAATTTATCAATATCAGAAGCTACTGTATTATCTTATATAGATTCATTATCAATTAAAAAAGGTTATTGTTATGCCTCAAATGAAAGTATTTGCATGGCATTAAATTTAAATGATAGAACTTTATATAGAATATTAAAGAGTTTAGAAAGCAAAGAATACATAAAAAGGATTACAAAAAGCTTAGGAAATGACGGCAAAGAGCGTAAGATTTATGTTAGCCCAGATGCCAAAAATGTCAGTTGTATGTAATACATAATGTATTATATAAATAAATAATACATAGTGTATTATATACATAGTGTATTATAAAATATAACAGAATATTTTAACTATGCAAGAAAACTTTGAAAAACTTGGAATCGCACCCAAAGGCAATTATTCACAACAGAAGGTAAAGTGCCCTAAATGTAGTCACACTAGGAAAAACAAAAGAGATACATCTTTGTCAATAAACCTAGACGATGGATTATATCATTGCCACCATTGTGGATGGAACGGTTCTGTAAACCCTAACAACAATATGACACAAGAGAAAATATATACTAAACCAACTACTGACAATCTAAAAAAGATAAATTCTAAAGCTATTAAGTTTCTTAATGAAAGAGGCATAACTAATGAGGTTATAGAAAGCAATAAAATAACTACAACAAAAGATGGTCGTAGTGTTGTCTTTCCGTATTTAAAAAACAATGAACTTATAAATTATAAAACTAGAGGTATAGATAATAAAACATTTACGCAATCTAGAAATGGACAACCTATAATATTTAATTATGATAGAGTAGTAAATCAAGAGTTTGTAATACTATGTGAAGGAGAATTAGATTCACTTAGTTGGGAAGTTGCAGGTTTTACTTGGCATACTTCTGTTAATATGGGTGCACCAAATGCTAGAGATAAAAACTTAGATAAGAAATTAGAATGTATTACTAATTCTTATGAAGTATTTGAAAAAGCTAAAGTAGTTTATTTGTGTACTGATAATGATGAAAACGGAAGGTATTTAGAAGAGGAGCTTATAAGGCGTATAGGTGCTGAAAAAATTAAAATTATTGATACAAATCCATATAAAGATGCAAACGAGGTTTTGCTTAATGAAGGTATAGAATCATTACAACATAGGTTTAAATATGCTAGAGTGCCTAAAGTAGAGGGCATATTTGATGTAAGTGATATTTATGATAGTATGTTGGACGGTTATAAAAATGGACAAGAGCGTGGCTCTACAACTCATATAGAAGCTATTGATAGGGCATGGACTTGGAGAAATGGAGAAGTAAATATTTGGACAGGTTATCAAAATGAAGGAAAAAGTATGTTTTTAAATCAGCTATCAGTTTTAAAGGCATTTCACGATGGTTGGAAGTTTGCAGTATTTTCACCAGAGAATATGCCAATAAATGATTTCTTTCATGATTTAATAGAATGTTACATTGGCAAAAGTTCAGACCCATTTTATCAGAATAATTATATGAGTGAAGCTGAATTTAAACAAGGTATGGAATTTATGAAAAAACATTTTTTTATAATATATCCAAAAAAAAGTTATAAATTAGACGATATATTTGAAAGAGCTAAGTTTTTAGTTAAGACAAAAGGAATACGTTCATTGATTATTGACCCATACAATACTGTACAACACAGGATGCAAAGAGGTGAAAGAGAAGATTTATACATAAGTAGATTTATGAGTGAACTTAAAAGGTTTGCCGTAGAGAATAAAATATCAGTTCATTTAGTTGCACACCAAGTTACACCACAAAAGGATGATAATGGCAGGTATAGAAAACCAGATGTCAATTCTATAAAAGGTGGTGGAACATTTGCAGATAAAAGTGATAATGTACTTTTTGTATGGAGACCAAATAGAGCTTTAGATTTTAGTAATACTCAAGTTACATTTGGCAGTCAAAAGATAAAGAAACAAAAATTGGTAGGTTATCCTCAAGATATAGAAGGCATAACATATCATAGAAAATCAAATAGATATTATTTTAACAATCAAACACCCTTTGATGAAGTTGATAATATCAGATGCGAAAACGAGCTAGAGTAGATGCTAACCAAAAAAAGATTGTCTCTCAAATTAGAGAGGCAGGGTGCTCTGTCCTCCATACTCATCAACTCGGCAAAGGTGCTCCAGACATTATAGTAGGATACAAAGGCAATAACTATTTAATTGAAATTAAAGATGGAGACAAGCCTCTTGCTCAACAAAAACTAACACTAGACGAAATAAAGTTTCAAGCTGAATGGCAAGGCAACTATCATGTTGTTAATTCATTTGAAAAACTTAGAGACATAATATTTAAAGATGAGCTCTAAGATACTTGACATATTAGCCAAAAGGCATAATGAATGGCTTAATATGGCTAAGAGTTTTAAATTGAATGATAGTGATGCTAATGAACTTGTACAGGAAATGTATTTAAGAATGTACGATTACACAAAAGATGTAAAAAGAATTATGTACAATGAAAGTGAAATAAATACATTTTACATATATATTACATTAAGAAATTTATATTACAGCAAGTTTACTAATTATAATAAAAATAAAAAAACAGTATTGTTTTCAGATATAGACAATGAAAAATTTAATTATATTATGAATCAAATAGTTTATGATATTGATATGCATAATGATAATTACAAAAAAAAAGTTAACTTAGAGGCACTTTACAATAAGATTGAGGATGTAATTGATAAATGGTATTGGTACGATAAAAAGCTTACTAAGTTATATTTAAATACTAATATGAGCATGAGAGATATTAGTAAAGAGACAAAAATAAGTTTAAGTTCAATATTTAATACATTAACAAATGCCAAAGAAAAAATTAGAAAAGAAAGCAAAGAAGAGTACAAAAGGTACAAAAGCTAAAGGACTTGGAGATACAGTCGAAAAAGTGCTAGAAGCTACTGGTATAGCTAAAGTAGCTAAATGGGCACTTGGTGAAGATTGTGGATGCGAAGAGCGTAAAGCTAAATTAAATTATTTATTTCCATATTATAAACCAGAGTGTTTAACAGAAGAGGAATATGAATATTTAGACAAGTATTTTACAGAGGCAAAATCTACTGTACATCCACAAACACAACAAAAGCTACTTAAAATATATAATAGGATATTTCATCAAAAAATGAGTTTAACAAGTTGTGCGTCTTGTTTTAAAAATAACCTACACAAAAAATTAGAAAGGGTTTATAAAGAGTACAACAATGACTGAACAAAAGGGATTAATCAGAAATAGAAAAAGAGTAAAACAAGTTATAGATTTTACAGGTGTGCAAAATGGTAAAATGCACCCTTCTGATATTGATGCCGTATTAGAGTTTGATAATGAGGTTTTGATACTTATAGAAGTAAAATATAAATTTAATAAAATACCAACAGGTCAAAGATTATTACTTGAAAGAATTTCTGACTCTTGGCATACTGATAAATCAGCAGTGCTTAAAGTAGAACACGATTTTGACAATGATGATGTAAACATACCACTTGAGAAATGCAGAGTTTCTGGCATATATTATAATAAGCGTTGGACTTACTATAAAGAGACAAAAGATTTTAAGAAGTACATAAATCAAATGGGTGAGAAGTGGGAATGTAAAAAATGTAGATTCTAAAGTACATAATAAGATATAATTGTTATTTATATATGCCTTTATTAAAACCAAAAAAATACGAACAGAAAGCTAGTTTCATAACTAGATTCATGAATAATGCTAAAATGATTTTAGAATACCCAGACCCTAAACAACGTTATGCAGTAGGAATGGATATTTGGAAAAAGAATTTTATGTAATATTTGTTTATATCAGTTCTTTTATTAACTTTGCTAGTGAATAACAAAGAAATATGAGAACAATACTTTACGCACTAATTTTATTTACATTGTTTAGTTGCTCAGATAACTGTGATTTAAGCCATTACCCATCAGCTCCTTACTTTGATGAGCCTTATCATGCAGAGTATGGGGACAATACTGTTAAGTACGTTTACTTATGCAGGGACGGTTATAACAGTGAGGTTTACACTTATTATATAGAGGATGGTTGTTGGGAGTATTACGTTTCATATCAGTATAACTCAAATTGTAAATAAATATGAAAGACCCAATTATCACACTAGACAATGAGATGCATGATAGACATGAGCTCACACAAAAAGCAATTCAAGATAGCTTTTATTATGGATACTTAGCAAAAGCTTGTTTATCAAGTAGTGCCATAAGTCAATTACTTAAATCACCATTAGAATACTTAAATCAAATAAACCTACCTACTGAGTCAGATGCTTTGGCACAAGGTTATTTATTTCACGCAAGTATCTTAGAAGAGGATAAATTTAATGAGTGCCTATTCTTAGATGTTAAAACAAAGGCAAACAAAGAATACAAACTTGCCAAAGAAGAGCGTTGGGATGTGTTTACTGTAAAGGATAGAGACAAAGCATTAAGATTAAGAGATAGATTTTATAATTGCAAACCTGCAAGTGAACTTATAGAGAACAGTGAGTTTGAAGTGCCTATGGTTAATAATTTAATGGGGTATCCATTTAGAGCTAAGGCAGATGTTTTAGGAGAACATCTTATTGATTTGAAGACAACTCAAGTTTTATCGGCATTCAAATACAGTGCCAACAAATATAATTATGATAGTCAATGTTATATTTATTGTAATTTGTTTGGCAAAGATTATAAAGATTTTAAGTATATTGTTATTGATAAATCACCGACAAATGAAATTGGTATTTTTAATGTCAGCGAAAATTTCTATTTTAGTGGTGAGCAAAAAGTTGAATATGCTATTAAGGTATATGAAAACTATATTAGAAATGAATTTGATTTAGAAAACTACTTAGTAGAAGACACTTTATAAATGGAAAACGAATATTTAGACTACTTAGATTGTTATGAAGACACTCTACTATGTCTAAAAAAAAGAGTTATAAGAGAAGAGGAAATACCAATATTAATCGAGCAGTATGAATATGAAGAGCACTACGAATGTTGCAGTGCAATATTACACGCTTTAGAGGATTACAAAGCTCAACAAAATTATTTACCATGATTACACCAAAGCAAATAGCAGATAAAATTTCAATATTATCTGGACTTGATGTTTTAAAAGTTACGAGAAAAAGAGAATATGTTGAAGCAAGGTCATTGCTTAACTTTATATTATATAAATATAAAAAGATGCCTTTACACAAAATAGTTAGATTTTACAGTCAAAACGGTTGGGATATAAATCACGCTACTTTAATATATTCTATTAATACATTTAAGCTACATAAAAAATATAACGATGTGTTGGCAATATGGCTTAAACAAGTTATTGTAAGAATAGATGAAATGGATAATGCAAGCAAAAAGGAATATATCAAGAGCAAATTAAAAACACTTAGAAGTGTAGATATAGACGAATTAACAATGGTAATAAGTAATATGCCAGAATTAGAATATGAAAAACAAGTATAGAAAATTATTACAAAAGGAAGCACCTAATCTTTATAAGAATTATGAGGATATTGTTGAAGAGCAATTTGAACTGTTTGCTAAGAAGCAATTAGATTATGGCATTAGTAATATAAGCACTGGTGCAAATCTAGAAACTAAGGAAGGTAAAGAGTTTGCTTTACATGGTTTGTGGTTTAGAATGAACGATAAAATAAGTAGATGGAAAAATCTAATTATTAAGAATCGTAAAGGAAACAACGAAACTCTGTTAGATACATTTCAAGACTTAGGTAATTACTCTATTATATGCCAATTAATTAATAAAGGTTTATGGAAGGAGTAAATGATGAAAAAAAGAAAAAAGACGGAAGAGCAAACAATGGTGCTTTAAAAGGTATTTACAGAGGACAAGGAAGACCACCAAAAGCTAGAGAAAAGAAGCTCGGTAACTATGCATTAGGTGCCATGAAAAAAGTATTTGGTAGTGAAGAGAAAGCTTGGCTTGAACTTGCAAAACAGGCAAAGGAAAGTTTCCCTCACATGAGATTACTTTGGGAATACAAGTATGGTAAACCAAAAGAGTTAAAAGAACTTAACGTTAAAACAGAAGTCAACATCCCTATTATTAACTTTGCTGATAAAGAAAAAACTATTGACATTGAATCAGAAGACATAAAGGATGATGAAAAAAAAGAAGAAAGTAGTTGAAATAATTACTTTAGAAGACATAAACAAAAGGTTTTACTCACAAATAATATCCGAGTATAAATCTATGACAATAGGTAAACACAGGGCTTTAAATTTAAACGTATTACAAAAATGCCCTTCTTATATAAAACTATGTAAGTTCGAGGAAAGCTACTTTTTCACTATTAACGATTGGGATAATATAAGAGATGAAGAATATTGGGAAAAAAGGAGATTACTGAAAGGCATACAAAAAGATAGGTACATTTTAAAAAAAATAATTGATTATAAGTTAAAAAACGGTTTAAGTTAAATTGAAAAGGTTAAACTTACATAAAAAATATCAAGCTTTATTTAACTCTCAAAGTCGTTACTTTGTAATTACTGGCGGAAGGGGAAGTGGGAAGTCATTTGCAACTAACACATTCTTAGTATTGCTTACTTACGAAAAAGGACACAGAATATTATTTACTCGTTATACAATGACCTCAGCAGGTATGTCTATTATTCCTGAGTTTATAGAGAAGTTAGAATTGATGGGCGTACTTGACCAATTTACTGTAACTAAAACAGAAATCATTAATAATTTAACAGGCAGTTCAATATATTTTAGTGGTATTAGAACATCAAGTGGAGACCAAACGGCAAAGCTTAAATCTATTCAGGGTGTTAGTTCGTTTGTTTTAGATGAAGCAGAAGAGCTTACAGACGAAGAGAGTTTTGATAAGATTGATTTTAGTATTAGAGCAAAAGGAGTTAAGAACAGATGTATATTAATTCTAAACCCTACTACAAAAGAGAATTGGATATATCAAAGATTCTTTCAGAATAGAGGAATACCAGACGGATTCAACGGCACAAAAGAAAACATTACTTACATTCATACAACTTACTTAGATAACTTAGACCACTTGTCAGAATCGTTTGTAAAACAGATTGAGGATATGAAAGTGAGAAGACCAGAGAAATATAAGCATCAAATATTAGGAGGTTGGTTGAAACGAGCTGAGGGTGTAATATTTACTGATTGGAATATAGGTAAATTCAATGATGAGATAGATTCAATATTTGGCATGGATGTAGGATTTTCGGTAGATGAGACGGCACTTATTGAAGTTGCAGTGGACAAGAGAAGAAAAATCATTTGGCTTAAAGAACATTATTATAAAGCAGGATTAAGCACCACTCAAATTTATGAATTGAATAGAAGGTATGCAGGAAGTGGCTTAACAGTAATGGATAATTCTGAGCCTCGTTTATTATCTGAAATTAAATCTAAAGGACTAAATGTAATTCCTACAATAAAAAAGAAAGGAAGTATTTTAGCAGGCATCTCTTTAATGCAAGACTATCAGATTATTATTGACAACGATTCTGTAAATCTAATCCGAGAGTTTAATAATTACACTTGGAAACTAAATGGTGCAATACCTATTGATAAATTTAATCACGCAATAGACGCTTCACGATATGCAATTCAGTACCTACTTACTAGGTCTGTACCTCATGGCAATTACTTTATTAGATAATTTTTTTTATATTTATTTGGTCAGTTGGAAATAATTCACTAGATTCGTTAATAATTAATAATAAAACTATGAAAACAAGTAAACTAAAATTTAAAGCAAATAGAGTTCCTACTTTTGACCACAAAGGAGAAGAACGCCCTTATTCAGTTGTTATTGATACTTATAATGAATATGGCTCTTTTTTAGAAAACGGAACAGATTGGACATACTTTGCCACAGAAAAAGAAGCAGAATTATTCTGTTTAAAATTTAATAATCAAAACTATGAAAACAAAGAAAGAAATCATTAACAAACACTTTAATCTAAAAAACGATTGGATACAAAAAAGCAATCAAAATCGTATGTTAGATTTATTAAGTAAACAATTTAAAAACAAGAAATAATGAGTAAAGCAAACGCATTTGAAAACGAGATATTTGACCATTACAGAAAAAGGGTAAATCAAATAGAGAAATCAATTAATCTATTAAGAAGTCATGGCTACACTGTTGTAGATTTAGAAGGCAAAATAATAGAAAAAGAAATTAAATTATAAAACAATGGATTTATCATTTAGAGAGCTAGAGGAACAAAATCTAATGTTGTCTGACGACTTAGAGCAATTACAAGACGAATTGAATTGGTGGCGTACTTATGGAGAATATGTCTCTAAAGTGCATACTAACGTAGATGCTGAAGCTTGTGGATATGCTGACGGAGACAACGAATAAAAAGAAAACAATATGAAAACAATACTAAAGAAAATCAAAGACTACAATCAGAAAATGATGAGTCAAGTTAAAAAGACAAGAGAAGAGCTACAAGACGATGTTAAAATTGAAATTAGTTCTAATTACAGGATAGAAGGCGATAAGGAAGCAAAGAAAGATATGTTAGCGAGCTTAGAAATATATTCTTGGACAATCACACCAGAAGAACTAGAAGTGCTCGTAGAAGCTCTTAAATGCGTTTATTCAAATCATCCTGATGGAGAAATTAAAATGTCTGTTACACATAATCACGATTATATAAATTGCTAATATGAGAAAGTGTAATAAATGTGCAAACAGATTAGAAGTAAAAGGCAATAAGATATATTGTTATTACTGCAAAGGTTATAAAATGCCTTATGAAACCTATAAATTTAATTCACTAATAAACCAATTAAACAAATAATTATGAGAGCAAAATTAATAAACGAAATACTTGATTTATCAGGAGATGAATTCGGTAGAGAAGGGTTAATTCAATTAGCAAAAGAAAGCGATTACCAGTTAAGAACTAGATTAATTTACATTAAACAAAGCATACTAAATCAAATAATATGAAAACAAATAGAGTAATTAGAGTAACACGACCAATGAGAGTTTGGTTTAGAAATTTCAGAACATTAATGAATGATATATTTAATCCTAAAGACACATATCATAAATGGCTTAGATACCCAATGTATGCCATAAATCAGGAACATAAAGACATTATTATAGCAAGTAAAATAGAAGATTTAAACCAAAACATAAAGATAAAACCAGAACTATAAATTCAATAATATGACACACATTGACGACCTACACAGAATTGAGATTAATCATTTAAGAGATATGCTCAGAAATCTAAAGCAAGAGAATGATAATTTAAAGGATATGAATCGAACACTTAAAGCAACTGTTGATTTATATTTACAACAAGAAGAGAAAGAATATAGAAGTAGTAAAGTATGAGGCATTATTTTATAAGAGAGTTAGCGGTGTTTAAATTTAAACGACTTAGGAAAGCTACAAAGAAAGCAAAGCTTTTAGTTGATGAAGATGATAAT
>Ga0208162_1001542_pt1 | contig 11902 bp, 17 predicted proteins | sample CB_VirMetaG_4_FD_184539 | JGI IMG/M metagenome (GOLD analysis project Ga0208162, IMG submission 184539) | Freshwater to marine saline gradient viral communities from Chesapeake Bay - CB_1508_1M Viral MetaG (SPAdes) (version 4) | ecosystem: Environmental > Aquatic > Marine > Coastal | place: USA... | reverse complement strand
AAAGAAACTGAATTAGATGAGCTGTTTCCAATGGTGAATTTTATTTCAGGTGAAGTAAATCCTTCTTGGGTTGAAATATAAAATACATCTTCTCCAACTGCATCTTTTGATTTAATGAATTTAGTAGTAAATTCTTCGTCTAATTCTACCTCAATGTCACCTTCAGTTTCTTTAATTGACGGGACACTTGGGATAACTTGTGGATCTGCTAAATTAAATTTAACATCAACATTTGTGTCTGCTACAATGAATTTAGCGTTTTTTTCTACTTGAAACATTACCTCGTTTTCGAGGATTCCTAGTAGTTTGCTTAATGTAGAAGTACTGTAAATACCAAATTCACCAACTGGGAATTTAAAATTACCTGTTTTTACTTTACCTACTAAATTTTGGGAATCATTAATGAAGTTTGCTTTAAGACATTCTCCATCTGAGACCCATTTGATTCTTTCAATAGTACCCCCTAAGTGGTACTTTGAAATAAAATTATCTATAACTCTTTTATCTGTCATTAGAATGAGAAAAAATTATTTACGTGTGTATTGAGTGTTAAGCTACCCCAATCTAAATCTTGATAAAATGATTCAAGTTTATTTTTTAAGATTGAGTCGAATGCTTTATCTCTATCAATATATTGCTCTATGAATTTACGAATCTCATCTGGGAAATCAAAATCTAAGAATGCCATAGTATCAATCTTATAAGGATTGTCTTTTAGATAGACCCATTTGATTTTGTCTCCTTGAACGATTTGTGAATGTTGTTTGTCTAATCCCTTAAACTTAAGAAAGTCATTATAACGAGCAGCTGCTTTAACATTTACGGGGGCACCCATTTTTAATATTGTAAATATATTTCCTGCCCCGGGTGGACGCTCAACATATTTTTTTATGTCTTTTACCCCCGTTGGTTTACCTAATAACTCAATAGGTAACTCATTTAAGCTGTTTTTGAAGTTTAAGATTTCTTGGTCGATTTCATTTCTTGTAGCTCCGAATAGAATCTTATCTAATATACCATTGAAAAACTTCTTAAATAAAGGTGGAAAGTTAGATTTCATAAAATCAAGACCCTTAACGTCAATGTCTTTTACTTCAATACCTTCTTTTTTCGTAATATATTGAGCGTATCTTCTTTTACCACTAAAGAAACCACTTCTAATAGTGCATTCAGTTTTCATTTCAAGTCTATGTTCTTGAATATTGAATGCTTCTCGAGCTAATGTATCATAGTATTCAGTAATGAGATCTTGATATTTAAGAGCCATTTGCTCAAGTATATCGTCTCTTTCCTTATCACTCATCTCATCAAAGTTAGGATAAAGGTGCCTTAACAATGGTTCAGCGTGAAAATAGTTGGAGTCAGTATCTACGTAAGTGCAGAAGTTTATATCTCCTTCTTTACAAATCCACCATGGAACTTCTTCTCTATTACTCATAATGTTACTTCTCCTCTTAAAACTTTATTCATATGGGTATTAGCAAACAAAGCTGATTCTTGAATAATACGTTGCCCCGTAAGTGTAATACCCTCTGATAGAATAACACTACCATACCTGAAACTTGGAAGTGCAGTTGCTCCATATAAACTATTTAACAAGATTTTCATTGTATATTGTTTAAGGTGGTTTAACTCGCCTTCTTTTTTATTACCTGATTTGTAAGCAACTTTCATTGCTTTTTTATATTTAACTCTTTCATCAAACCAAGTATCAAGTATAACAGACAATGCAGATTTTTTATCAGTTCTAAACATAACACCATTAGCAGTGACTGCTAAGTTATGATTTTTGATTTTATCTACTATGTCTTTAACGGGCATATATTGTTGTTTACGTTGTAGATTTTCAAGTGGAATAGTTGCTTCAGGGTCTTTGGCGACCATAGCTTCTAAATCGTTTAAACCCAATCTATTGTTTCTGTCATCAAACAAATCTAATACTCTACCAACGTATGTTTCTTTACCAATGTTGAGAGACATGATAATTGAAGGATATAGTGATGTTAAATCTTCATCAAACATGTAGTTATAAATCCCCGTTTTAGGACAAAATAAATAACCACCTGCATAGTTTTTCTTTGTGAGTGGATCTAAGTCTTTATTTGGGGGAACTATACCTTGAGAAATCAACCAGCTTGAGATTGCACCATCGTGAATACGAGACGATTGATATACTTCTTCATATGATACTTTTCCTTTGTGAGCTAAGTTTTTGGTTAGGTCAATATATTTAAACTTTTCATCTAGCTTTTTAAGGATCAAAACGTCGACAAAGTTATATTCAATGAACTTTTCTTTGTCTTCTTCAAATAACCTATCAAGTGAACCTTCATATTCAATCTTCTTTTGACCAACATACTTTTCTCCTAAAGCATCTAACTTAAAGGATGGTTCATCTTTGAAACTATATTTTTTATGTAAACGCATGTAATCAAGTGAAGTTACACCTGCTATTCTGATAGGCATATCTTCATCCCAATGACGTTCTTCTATGATATTAATAGGGGATAAACGCTTAACAGTGCGATCACCCATTGTGTTTTTAATCCTATAATATAAATAGGGAATATCGAAGTAATCGCTGTTATAACCAATGAGAATATCTGGTTGTATTTCCTCCATATAACGTATAAATCTGTCTAAAAGATCAGTTTCACGTGATACGGGGATAACTTCTCTGCCTTGTTTATCTATTGTATGTTCAAGTTTTTCTTCTTTATCAACAATAACGATTTTCCATTCATCGAGTTGTTTATCCCACCAAGCGATTGATGTAACGGGCTTAGGTGCTTGTTTGATATATTCAGGTGTCAAAGCACCTCCCATCTCAATCTCAATATCGAAAAATACTTCACGGTGAGTAACTGAAGGTGTATCATCGTCTCCATATTTGTCGATCAAAAACTTAGTATGGATATTTCCTCTAGTATGATCTGAATAGTGCATTTGGGGATTCTCTCTATCCCAATTGAACACTTTTTTTAATGGTTCTCCTTTTAAACCTTTGTGAGTTGCTTGAGCATCAGAACATTCTTCATAACCATAGTTTTGAAACTCTTCAACGGAATATCCATTGTCTTCCCATAAATGTATCCGGTAATGATTATAATCATCACCTCTTTGAACATAACAACTTTTATACATTAACCCTCGTTATATAACTGAATATATGAATCTTTAGGGTGGAGGCCAATCTTTCTTCCAACTTCTGTATCGTTATTTTGAAAGACAACAGTTGGGACATTTCTAATATTAAATGATTGGCAGATTTCAGGATTTGAGTCTACATCTACTTTTTGAACATTATACCCTTCAGATTGAAGTTGTTCCATAATTGGACCTAATTGTCGGCAAGGTCCGCACCATCCAGCACTAAAATATAATAACTTTTTCATACTAATTCTTCGATTATGCCTACAGCTTCACTTACAACAAGTAAAACTGTGGCTGTTACTAAGTTAAATGGAATAAATCCATAACCAATAATTCGAATCCCAGATTTAATAAATGAAATTCTTCGGTGCCATTTTTGATCTGGCATTTGGTCTAAATTTTTTATTTGTGGTTGGTTAGAAATACCAAATTTAGCATTCATAATTTCTCTATCACTCATTTTTTTATAAAATTCCCAGTTAATCCACATTTAATTCTTGTTCAGTAAAAAATTGTTTAAGGTTAGGACGAAAATAATTAATATTTTTCATTACCTTTCTATCACGCGATCTGTAAACAATGTATTTATTACCAACCCTTTCATAGTGACACGGCTCCTTTTGTTCCTCTGATCTGACGGCGACTGTCGCTTGTGCCTCTTCCTCAGTTGAACAAGCTTTTGATAGATTCGATGCTTGTACCTCTTGATAGGCTGGCCAAATTTTATCCTTAAGGCCATGTAGCATAACACCGTTCCCAAGGGAAACATAAGCAATGTCACACAAAGCATCCAAAACCTCAACGATGTCGCCTCGTTCACACGCTTCTCTATATTCCTCAAGTTCTTCCAATACGAAGTTGTATACAAACTCCCATTCTTTCTTTTCTGGTATTGTGGGCTCATAATTGTTAGGTTTGTTCATTAACGCATTGAACTCCTCCACTTCAGTTACGAATGGGACTTCTGAAAATAATTCTAATTGTTCGTTCATAATTATTCAATAACTTTAACTAATTTAATTTGCTTTAACTGCTCTACATGCCAATCCATCTGATATGTAGAATATTCTTCAGTTAGTTTAACTTCTGCATCAGTTGCATTTTCTGCATTTACGAGAAATTGCTCAGTGGTCCATCTAACGGCTCCACGAGAGGTTTCCTCTTCAACCTTTACTTTTGCTAGCCAATATGCCATAATTGATTATTTTAATTTATTATTTTTTTATTTAAACTCCAACGACCTTTATTATTTTTCTTTAAAAATGGTAATAATTCTTTTTGTAAAACCCATCCTTTATGTTGTTTAGCTCTAAAAGTTGATAACATATATAAAGTACCTTCGTCAGTATCATTAGGGTATTTTCTATGTAAATCAGATGTTTTACCAAAATATTCCCCAAATTCAGGGTGATAAAACCACTTGGGTTGTTCTTTATATTTACTTTCTCTTTTTTTAGTTATATGTTCTAAACATTTATCTATATTATTTCCGTTAAACATTTGCTTAGCTTCTTGATATACAGTTTGGGTTAAACCAAATGCTTTGGGTTGTTTAATATGAGATACTTTTGATTTGATTTCTTTAGGTAATGGAGTAAAATAATCATTTGAAGTATGAAAATCTAAAATACCTCCTTTATCTAAAAGACTTTGGATTTGAACACTTACATTGTACCAAAACTGACTAGGATCATCTACTTGTTTAGTTTTAGAAAAATTAATAGTAGGATTTTTATATACAGATACATCATATGGATCTATAAAATTGTTAGGAGAAATAATACCATATTTAGAAGATAAGATATAGTATTCATCATAAGCTTCTTTTATAAAATCTCTTTGGGCTCTATAAACGTATGATTTAGAATACATTTCATCCGCTATACAACTATGTTTTTGCTTTTGCTTTTTACAACTTATAATAGCTATTCTCATGCTTCAATTAAATCTCCATTTATAACTTTAAACCCCTTAGGTATTCTTTTATTTTCTTTTAAATGAACTTCTTTAAGACCTAATTCTTTTATAGTTTTTTGTAAATCTTTTCCATCCCAAATTAAATCTTCTCCTACTATATTATTTTCTATATTGTAAGTTTCAATAATATTTCTATAGCTATTTTCTATAGGTCTAAAATCAGGATTAGTTTTAATATTTTTAGTTTGGCCAAAAATTTGAATATCAATATTTACAGCTTCAATTGGATTAGTTGAAACATATAATTCAATTCTATCTCCTTGATTTAAATAATACCAAATTAAAGGATTAGTAGCTGCATTGCAATACCCAGGTTTATCTTTCCAATTATTAGCTGTGGCATAAAATCTAGCTCTGTCTTTAACAGCCATTCCTGTGCCGCCTGGCTTCATTATTATGTCATTTTTAACAATAAAATAAATCCAAGCTGCTTTAATAGAACATTTCTTTTCTAATTGGGGGGTTATATATTCCCATTTCCAATTGATTTTATCTTCTGTTAAAGTAGCATAAGCTGCTTTTTCAACTTCGCCGTATTGTTCGATAACCTGAATTTTCATCTATATTAGATTTGATGTCCTCCATTATTGATTTTCAAACTGTCAAAAAATTCTTTACGTGCTTGGTTTGTGTCGTCTCTAAAAGCACCTGTTGCTTTTGTAGTAACCATAGCTGCACCTGCATGTTTAATACCTCTACAGCTTACACAATTATGTGTAGCAACTACTGTGACGATAACTCCTAAATTACCTTCACATACTTTGTCTACACCTTGGTGAATAGCAGCTGTTAGTTGTTCTTGGATTGCTCCTCTTCGTCCGAAGTGTTCAACAATTCTGTTAAGTTTAGAAAGTCCAATAACTCGGCCTTCGGCTCCGGCGATATAACCAATATGCACAACGCCACGAATAGTTTGGTGGTGATGGCTGCACATACTAGTAAGAGGAATATTCCTTTCAATGATAATACCATCATAGCCATCAGAAGGAAAAGATGTAATATCAGTGAATCCATTGTATCTTCCTGCCCATAAATCATTTACATATGCTTTAGCCACTCGACGTGGTGTTTCCATTGAATTAGGATCGTTTCTCCAATCACATTCAAGAGCATCAAGGAATTTTCCATAAGCAATTTCTGCTTTATTGATCATATATTCCTTTTCTTCCTTGGTTAAAGGACGATCTTTAGCAGCTCCGTTTGCGTAACCTAAAGGCACACACTCAATATCGTGGTGGTGTTTTCTTCTTTTGTTTTCCATTATATTTTATATATTGTGCTTAAATTTCTATTGTGTCCATTTTCATCATCCATCCCATATCCAATATACCAAGGATCGAACATGGAATCTGTTGGTTGATGTAATATATGAAGAACTTTTTCAAAATCCCCACTTTGCTTATAAATTGCTACAACTGGGGTTACTGATTTTGGTTCCTTTACTGATAAAAATTTGGTAATAGCTTTCATAGTATTCCCTGAATCCAAAATATCATCTACTAGGTAAACGTGTTTGCCTTTAATTTTGGTTTCTAGGTCTTTAGATACTACTAAATCACCTTGTTTTTTACCATAGTATGATTTACAACGAATAAAATCAATTTCAACGGGGATTGTGAGTTGTTTTACTAAATCGCTAAAAAACATAAATCCACCGTTTAGAATACAAACCATCACTACAGGAGTAGGATCGTTTCGGTGTTCGTCGTTAATCTTTTTTGCTAATATCTTGATTAGAATATCAAGATCTTTTTCACTAATTACTTTTTCCATTATACTCCTCTTTCTGTGTCGTATGCTATAATGTGGTCGCGGCCTGTCATGTTATAACCATGTTCAGCTACCATTTCAAATACCTTAGGATACATTTCAATCAATGTTGATCGAGTATCTCCTGCAGGCATTACAAATGTTTTATCTTTAGGGATATCCATTTTAACTCTAAAATCTTCGATTTCTTTAAGGTTTTCTTCAGTACCATCCCAAACCGGCTTATAGTGATAATCACTATGAAAGTCGATCATTTTCTGAATATTCTCATAATGGAGTCTAAACTTCTCATGCTGAGCGACAAACTTTTCATCAACAACTTTACCAGCGGGAGTAGTAATACCCACGCGAGGGCGAGAGTTAGAAAACTTAGGGCTAAGAGAAACGAGACCAAGTGGATAATCAGTTTCAACAAAGTGCGATCCTTCGGTTTCGATTGTAATAAGGATTCCTCTTTCGTTGGCAAAGTGTGTAAGTTCATTTACTAGAGCAGGGTGCATTGTTGGTGAACCCCCAGTTAACATCATCTCTTTTACTTGTGGGTTCTCGTCATAAATAGCTATAATGTCATTAAAAGTAAATGTACCTTTTTCAGGGTGAATACTCGTGTACCAGCTGTCACACCACCCACCTTCACCAAACCAACAACGGTGGGTACAACCTGTAGTTCTAATTGCGATAGTAGGGCGTCCAAAGCGAGAACCCTCACTTTGAACACACCTATATACTTCTAGTACTGGGAGTACTTTATTATAATCTTCTATACGTTTAAGCATTTTCTAAAACTTGTTCTACGTGTTTAATTACTTTATCCCATGAAGCAACTCCATTTTCATCTTCATAGACTACAGGATCAGGACGTCCTAACTTAAGAAATGCTTCAATACGTTCTACAGAACTTGCTGATTTGTAATCACTATTTCCGCTTGGGTATGGTTTATATGAAGTGTTAGTACGTTTATAAACTTCATCAAAATCTAACCTTAATGATTTACAACATGCTTCTCCATCCTTCAAAATATCAAATTTATCACCATTCAAGTATGGAGTATAAAATCTAACGCGTTCAGCATTCCAGTTACCTTCAATAAATGCTTGATGATCAATGTCACGGAATTCTTGTCTACAGTCTGGGTAGATAGCATGGTCACCAGCGTGAATACCAAGTGAAATATACACATCTGTATCTTTTTTGTTTGCAACTGAAAGTGCTACTGCTTGGACAATTGATGAAAATATTTTATTTCTATTAGGAACAACAGTTTCTTTCATATTTTCTTGTTCGTAATGCCCTTCAGGTACCTCATCACCTCCTTCTACAAGAGCACTATTAAGCATAGGAGCTAAACCATCAAGTTTAATTACTCCATATTTTACTTTAGGATATTGTTTATATAAATTTCCATCTAAATTAGGTTGAATAGCATTTTCATTAATATAATCTACTAATGATTGGGCTCGTTCAAGTTCTACTCTGTGTTTCTGCCCATAATCAAAAGACAGTGCTGTCACTTCATAGCCATTGGCGAGTAGATGAAGCAACAATGTGGAGCTGTCCATACCTCCACTTAGTGACAATACTGCTTGTTTGTTCATTTTTTTTCTGGATTTAAATGTTGATCTCTTGTTTCGTGGTCCCAAATACCATTTGCATTATATTCGTGCCAATATACTCTACCTTTTTGAATTGCAGATTTAATATTTCTTTGTCTTGCGTTTAAATTACTATCTCCACTTTTAACTTCCAAAAAATGTACAGCACATTTTTTATTTGATCCCATATCTGTAAAGGCAATATAATCAATTGGGTTACCAAAAAATCTTATATCATTAGGATTGATTGGAAAGTTTTCCATAAATGGAACATAATGTTCAATAGTTTTTCCGAAACTAACTGCTCTTGATCTTGCGTAAGCATCTTCTCTGATTGCTTTTTCTTCTTTGAGTTTCCATTTTGCTAATTGGGCTTCTGCTTTTCTTTCAGCTAATTTATCGTGACTAAAGTAAACATAAGCAGCGAATGCTAAGGCACAAATTGTAATAGTAATTAAGACTAAATTCATAAATTGTTTATTTTTCTGAACATTCCTACATTATATAGTATGTCGTTGATCTGTTCTTTGGAAATTTCTTGGGTGAAATTTTCATCAATCTTTTCTTTATCCTTATATAACAAACCTCCTTCAGAATACCTAACTCCTTTCAAACCATGTATAACAGGATTTGAGGTATCTATAGATTCGATAAATGGGAAGTCTTTATAATAAAGAAATTCTTGAGGTAAATTACATCCTAAAAGATGCACTCTATCAAAATCACTTATAATATTATTCTTGTAAAGATTGTTTATAGTTTTTAAGCGACCCATCATTTTAGCTACGTATGGGTTTGGATGTTGAAACGTTTCCTGAAACCAAGATGCCCCATAACTAAACGCTATTTTTTCATATCCAAGCCATTTATAACGTTGATAACCTGTAGCGAAATCAATGTATGATTTACCTTGTACAACTGCTACCTTAGTAACTCCTTCAGGTAATTCTACTGATGCCCATGTTTTAGCATTTCGAACACTAGCATTAGCATTTTCCCAGACATCAGGAACAATAAATTCATTAGGTTCAAGTTCTTCTATCCAATAGAGTAAACGCTTTGTATCATATGCCTCTCCAAGTTCATGGAGAGAATTATCCATTATTATATAACGTCCTGTTCTTTTTGCTTTTCTAAAATACTCCTCATAATCGGAATACTGATCCAAGAGATGAGGTAAACAATAATCGTAATCGTTAAATGTTTTACTATCTTGTAATAATTGAAGAGGAACTTCATGCGATACTTTAATCTTCATAAATTGCTGTATTTTTGTTATGTTCCATAAATTCAACTCTTACTACTTTGACTCTACCATTTGTTTCTTTTTGAACAAACGGATTAAGTTTGTTAAAAATAAATTTAGCAAATTGTTCTGCTCCTGTAGCTGGTATAATTCTTACTTGGGCTAATCCTTGTGTATCTAAAGCTTCAAAATTACCTCTACAAGGATCATCTTCTGCTATAATAAGTGTATGATCGAACATATAATCCATCCAAGCTTTAGGAGACATAGGGTTTAAATCAAACCCACGAATATCTTTTAAGCCTGTAATTTTGGTTTTAGCTCTTTTCATACCACCAAAGTCCCAAACCCAATTTCTTTCGTCTAAATCACCTTCAAACCATACTCTAAAACTTACTCCATAACCATGAAGAAATCTGCAGTGTGTGCCTTCTGCTTTCCATTGACGAAACACACAACTAAATCCGTCAAATAATTTTGTTGATTGAAATTTTCCCATATTTTATTTATATTAAAGGATTTTTACGAGGCCGCCCTCTTCCACGTCTTTTTACAGGCATAGTTTCGAGTAAACTAACGTTTTTAATGCCTTTAAGTTCAGCATAATAGTAATACATCTCTTCAAGGGTACCATCAAAGTTTTCCATAACCGCAACTATATCTTGTTTTGAGCCGCCAAATGTAATACTAAATTGTTTCACAATTTCGGCAAGACGTTTTTGTTCAGTTTCATAACCATCTTTAATTAGAAGATTTGAACGTTTTTTATAACGACGACGAATGTCACTTGCTTCTTGATGAAAGTTATTTACATCATTAAATAAATGACGTTTTGATTTAATTTCTTCTTCCGCCCAATGCTCTTCCCATGTTGCTTGTTCAAAATATGGTGGGTAATCAAAATCACCATTTTGAATACGTTCAAGTAATGGTTTATAATGATGAAGAGCTTGATGAGAAGGAAATCTTCTCCACCAATAAAATGGACTACGCTTCCTGTGAGTCGGTTTCTGTGGAATCTTCTTTGCCATAACGTTCTTTTAATTCGTCTCTTGTTAATTTAATTTCTTTTTTAAGAGAGTCAACATGCTCAATATCTGCTTCTCCTATTTTTTTAATTAGACCCATAACTTTATCAAGGTCTTCCATTAATTGATTTATATCAGGATTTTTATCCATCGCAACTTAAACATTCGGCGGTTCGCGAACCGAGATCGCCTTTAATCACTGAATCGGTTCTTAGGTAATATAATGTCTTTACTCCCAATTTCCAAGCTTCTAAATGACATTGATTAATCCATTTTGGAGAATCTGTAGGGTCAAATGAAAGATTGAGTGATTGGGTTTGGTCAATATACTTTTGTCTAATGGCAGCTTGTCTAACGAGTTCAAGTTGGTTTACTTCACTGAATGTAAGGAAGATTTCTTTTTCATCTTCAGTTAGTACATCGTGGGGTAAGTTTTGAACTGAACCATTATCTGTAAGGATTTGATCCCATACTTTGTCAGTGTTTTTACCTTTTTCTTCTAATACAGCTTCAAGGGTTTTATTCTTTACAATAAATGTTCCTTTAGCACCATTAAAAGTATAAATGTTAGCAGGAATAGGTTCAATACCAGCTGAACAACTATTCAAGCGTGAATTAGAAACTGTAGGAGCGATTGCTATTAAATGAGTATTTCTCATACCAGTACCTTTACACCAAGTTGGTTCACCATATTCTTGGGCAAGTTCTCTGGAAGTTGCTTCTGCTTTATTTCTAATATCGCTAAAAATGGTGTGTGTCCAAGCTGTTGAAGCGATTGAGTTAAATGGCAGATTCTTTTGTTGTAAAAAAGTATGCCAACCCATAACGCCTAAGCCAAGTGCTCTACCTTTTTTAGCATGTCTATGAGTACGAATAAGAGAATCTTTACCGTTACTTTTATCTATGAATTCTTGCATGACTCCGTCGAGGAATCTGATCGAGGTTTCCACAACGTCAGTGTCTTTCCATTCGTCGTATTTTGCCAAATTAAGAGAGGAGAGACAACATATAAAGGAATGTTCTTCATCGGTATGTAATGTTATTTCTGTGCATATGTTAGTCATACTTACATCAAGATTGTTCATAGCATATGCTAACGGATTATTTTTGTTAACATTATCCTTAAACATGATGT
>Ga0208162_1001540_pt1 | contig 11903 bp, 16 predicted proteins | sample CB_VirMetaG_4_FD_184539 | JGI IMG/M metagenome (GOLD analysis project Ga0208162, IMG submission 184539) | Freshwater to marine saline gradient viral communities from Chesapeake Bay - CB_1508_1M Viral MetaG (SPAdes) (version 4) | ecosystem: Environmental > Aquatic > Marine > Coastal | place: USA... | reverse complement strand
TTTTCTCTGACTCCAGCGGATAAATCAACCCCAATCCCTAATGCATCAAACTCAGTAGCAATCTCTGCTTTAATCAACAGTTCTGGCGAAAGAGAAAGCTCGTTTTGTCTGACGACTTGATTCATGTATTGGAAAGAAAAAGCAACAGGTGCTTGCCGTTTCTTTTCTTTTAAGTAATCAAGAGACCACTGCTCAGGCCAATAAGATTCCTCTTCTCCTGTTATAGGATTTGTGTTGATAGCAGACAAGACAATCTGCCGCCAGTTGTTCTGTTCATTGAAGGTTGTTGCATGAATATCATCATGCCTAAACCTGGTACCCAGACAAATTGCACGTCCACCTTCGAACATGGTGGGAGAAATAACTGCGTTCCAGTTCTCCTGCATTGTTCGCCTGATATCTGGATTTGATATATCTGCACTACTTTTTATGGGGTCGTCGATAAGACAAAGGTGTGAACGTTTTGACGTAACTGAACCTTTTAGTCCTGCTGCACATAAGGTAAATTGCTCATCACCAGTATTCTCAATACCAGCAAAACGGTAATCAATAGACCAATACTCGTTACTCGTTACGTTCTTGAGAAGACGTACCGATGGGAAAATGTCTTGGTAGCGTTTACTTTCAATGATGCGTTTAATGGTTGCCGATTTGGAACGTGCAATATCAACTGTGTAAGACAGATACAAAATCTGAAGCGGTTTCTTGGCAGTTGTATGTACACCAATTGCCCATGCCGTAAGCAAACCAAGCACCGTACTTTTTGCACTACCGCGTGATGCAAGTAGATCTAGGTTGGGTCCAGCAATCTTGAGTAGACAATCACTGTCCTGGTTTGTAACCAAATGACGATGCCACTCAAGATGATGCTTAGCTGGTTTTTTCTTGGGGTCTATATACTCACAAAAAAAAGCAAAGTTCTCTCTCGCTTTAATTAGTATGTCTTCGTTTTTATGAATACGTAATTTATGATTTTGCGCAGCAGCTTGTGCATTGCGCCTGTAGGTAAGATGAAGATTGGAAGACACTTAGTTAACAGCCGCTCACTGCATACTAACTTATTTTTTTTGTCTTTTTAACTTTTTGGTTTTTATATTCTTGTGCCTTGTTTAGGGCCATCTTACGTTTTTCAGTATCACTCATCTCAGAACCATCTTCTTTCCTTATCTCTTTATTTTTAAAGTATGCCACCAATTCTAATGGTGTTTTGTGTTTAGCCATTAAGCAAAACGTGAAGCCCGACTACGAAAAACATTTAAAAGAGATTGAAATTTATTTGGATCACCAGTGGATGGAGCGGCTGCTTTACCTTCTCCCAGCCTACCAGATACAAGTGAATTATTGCGACTATTCGATTGAAGATTTTGGACAACACCAAATAAGTTGGCTGGAGTAATAAAACCAGAAGTGGGGTTTGTTGGTTTGTACATCAGTTAATCTTCGAATTGCATCTTTGCCCAAACACTGAGAGACGCCTCGTTTAAAGGATTCTCAATTGGATCATCCTTAAAAATTAGCATGAGCTCTCTGATTGCTCTATCAGCACCAGCCATCAACAAACCTTTGTTATCTCTTGACGAAATAAAAGAGTCTACCTGTGAAATCGTACTGCGAAGTTCCTTTTGCAAACTTGCGATACGTGCTGCGCCAACATCTCTTTTAATTATAAAATTTTCAATATCTTCTCGTAGTTTGCGTATGTCCTCTTGCATTTCTTTAATTTCAGAAAGCAAGATTTTAAGATGGTTAGGCTTCGGAAATTTACTGTTGACCCAGGCTATTGCAGCAACAATGCTGCCACGATAACCAAGAAATCTAGAGTAAAGATAAATCTGTATAGGTGAAAACGTATCTTTTGCAAAAGAGTAAAACGAATCTAGGGTAGGGACATCCAGGCCTTTAAGCCAGTAGTCAAATACCTCAATATCGATACGCTCGTTGGGACTGCCCGTAGTCTCTTGCTTCGTCAGATTCACTGAAACGCTGGGCTTGTTCTGCGCTTGTGCGCTGCTCTTGGCCACTCTTTCCGAGACTTTCCCTTTGCTGTTCACCTTCGGTCTCCATTTTCTTTTTGGAAAATTCGTAAGCTACACCAGCGGCTTGACGATATTTGTCAAGATCAAACCAATCATCACTTTCGTAAGTAGGTGCTGGATCGTTAGCCATTTAAATAATCCTGCTCAGAAATTACTCATCATAGAAGCGAGACCTTGTGCAAAGGTACCGCGACGATCCTCTACAGACTTTTGACGTACTTGACGTTTCTTGGAGCTTTCAAGACGATCAAGAAGTTGTTGGAACTCGTTAAGATTAACGGAGGGTTCGCTTTCACCGTAAGCCATAGCTTTAAGATTTAACTTTTTAAATTATAGGATACCTTACTCATCAAAAGTTAAAAGCTGAGACAAGACCACCAAGAATAGCGGTACTGCGATCAATTTTTTTACCTTTAATTCCATATTCACCACGGATGTCTTCAACTCTTTCCATGCCAGTATTCACAACTTTTTGAAGGTCTACGGCTCCTTTGGTACGTATGTTTTCAACGCCCAAGTTACTTTCAAGTTCACGATCTGCTACGTATCTGGTAGCATCTGCTTGAGTTTTAGCAACATCTTTTTGAGCACCAGTTTCAAGTTCAGTTACATACCTAGCAGCATCCGAATTAATGTTGGCGATTTGTGTATCAATATTACCTTGTGCATTAAGAAGATTTGAGGCACTTTGATAATCAAACTCAGCCGGTGTAAGACCTTCTGCTTTTGGAAACCTAAACTTGGGAGGTCGATTATTCCTGCCCCCACCACCTCTTCCACCAGACCTGTTGCCACCACCTCTTCCACCAGACCTGTTGCCACCACCTCCAGACCTGTTGCCACCACCTCCAGACCTGTTGCTGCCGCCTCCGCCGCCGCCACTTCCGCCTCTTGATTGTTGTCGGTTTCTAGACATTTTAACCAATACCTCCTGTGTAATCTACGGGGGAAATATTACTGAACCTTTCCCCAGTAAAGCCTTTCTTTCCTGGAATCATACGCCCATAGTAAGCAGAAATTTTATCTTCTTCTGCCGTGGGAAATGCCGCAAGAGTTGCTCGAGGATTAGCAGCAAGTAAACCAGCAAATTTATAAGAAGATGGGTCTTCCCTTCTTACATATTTTTTTTCTTTCCCTGTCAAGGATCGACCCAACATTGTTGTGGAAAGATAATCAGCATCTTTTATGTTTATGGGTGCATTTTGTGCATCCATAACTGTACCCCATGTTTTACTCCCAGGTTCAAATTGCCGTACACCTGGATACTGACTACTCAACTTTGATAATTCAAAAGCAGCAGCGGAAGGATCGGGATTATTTTTAAGATAATTTTGAAGCCATTCAGTAACGTTGTCTACTTGCTTATCATTAAGAGTAGCGCCTTTAGTTACGGTTCCATACACTTGCCGCTTGCTGTCACCAAGACCAGGAACTTCAATTGTACTAGTACCAAGAAAATCACCTAGGAAACTCATGATTAAACTCCTTATACATTAAAGAAACTTTCACGTCTTGCAGCGGCTGCGGGCATACCTGCACTTAAAAATGCTTGAAAAGCTTCGGGACGCCCTAACCCCATCTTACGTGCAGTACGCGTGTCTTGAAGACCTTGCATTTGATCACTTATATTTGCCTTTTGGAAAGCACGTGTAAAAACATAATTTGTGATATCCTCCCGTTTATCTTGTGCTCGTTGTGCTTTAAGTTGAGCTTCCATTTGATTTTTTGCTGCTATATTTCCAAGACCACTACTTAAGAATCCCAGGCCTGCAGTAGCTGCCATGCCAACTGGTCCGCCAAGCGCACCTAAAAATCCTCCAGCACCACCAGCGGCTCCAGCAAGCGCAGGTGCAGCAGCGGCGGCGGGAGCGGCGGCTCCAGCAGCAGCACCCAGCCCGCCAAACGCAGACGCAGGATTAAAAACCGCGGGATTAAAACCGGAAAGATTAGTGCGAAAAGCTGAACTCCAATCCATTTAATTTACCTCCTAGAAAATACGCTGTACAGGAACAGCGCCATAATTAATACCTTCCTTTCGAGTCCTACGCATAAGTTCATTCATTGGTGCAACCATATCTCTATGTGCTGTAAGTTTAGCTGGAAAGCCAGTTACCATATCTAAAAATCCACCAGCTATTTTAGCCTGTAATTCTAGTTTTTGTTTTTCTTTTAATTCTTCAAGCTCAAGCGGCCTTGCTCTTAAACGGTTTTGATATTGCCTTTCTGAAATCATATCCATAATTTTAGGATAATTTTCTAGCATTGCATTATCGCCTTGGGTCTGCATTTGTTTACCAAAAATACTAGCGATTGCCATGCCACGAGCAGTTTCATCTGGAATCTTAGAGGCTGCATCCATGGCAACTTGAAAGTCTGGTGACATAAAACCACCAGCCGCTCCCGGCATAGTCTCAGGTTTTGCTGGTAAAGTTTGAGTGGTATTCAAAGGAGTCTTAAATGCTGCACTCCAATCTTTATTTAATCCACCAGTAAAACCTTGGAGTCCGCTAGAGAGCAGGTTACCAAACAGTTGTGAAGAAGCGGCTGCCATATTATCTACCCGAATGAGATACTAGGTGCTTGAAGGTTGGAACTTGCATAAGGATTAGATTGCAATGCCGTACGTAGTGTTGCACCCATCTCAGCCTGACTGCCGGTTGCTAGTTTACCAGCAGTTGCCAAGGTGCCTAGCATTGCATACTGTTGGCCTTGTGTGGCCATCAATGCTTGCTGGCGTACTAGGTCCGCGTTCTTCATCTTCTGAATCAAAGGATTCATTCGTTGCATATCAAGATATTGTTGATCTGCAAAACCTTGATTCAAATCAAGAATATTACTAGTTTGAATTCCTTGAGCACGATCATATATATCAAGTCCTTGCTTAGACATCAAGTATTGTTCGGCAAGCGCATTCTTTAGATCATCTCTTCCGGTAATTGGATCACCAGTTAAAGAACGTTTAGCACTTTCAGCTAGTTGTGCACCAGCGGGAGCAGCAATCATACCGCCAATAGCAGGGAGGGCTGCTTGACCTAACTTACCAACTAAACCAGGAAGACCAGGGGCCTTAGCAAGTCCACCAAGAGCAAGTTTACCTATTCCAGCGCCTACACCAGAACCTAGCAAACCTGCACCAAGAGCGCCTAAAGCACCTGTTGGACGCCCTGCTTGTGCCTCCTCTACTGCGGTAAATGCTGAAGGAAGTGCCCCAAGGCCAAGGCCAACACGGCCCATGGGAATATTTTGTAAACCAGAGGAGTCAGGCAAACCTTTAATAATTAGCCTTAAAAACTCTTGTGGATCACGAACAAACGCAGCGCCTGCATTATATGGAACTAAAGCGCCTCCTTGTGGAATTCTTTCCGTCGCCATTAAACAAACAGCTTTTTATTAATTAAATTCTATCACTGCATATCTTGTTGATATTCAGCAACCGTTGGTAGTTTAGGGCGATTACCTTGTGCAATTGCTTCGTTGATAACGGTACCAATTGCAGCGCCAGCGGCAGAACCTAAGCCTGCACCAACAACGCCCCTACGGAAGGCCTGCTTGGGGCCAGGAGCCGTCCTAATCGCTGCGGCGGTACCAGCTAAGCCAACAGCCGCAGTTGTGGCTGAGGCGATGTTTACGGGGTAACCAAGAACACGTAACTCTGGTACACCCTGTAAATTCTCAGGTGTTACTTTAACCAAACCCAGAAGACCTTTGTCTTGATAATAGTTACGCATAAATTGACCGTAACGCTCAGGTGTCAGATCTGGAATATCTTCTTTTGCTGTTTCATATTTCAATGGGCGTCCAGAGCGACCTAAAAAGAATCGCTCAAACAATTCAAGTCCTGGTTGAGTAGTTTCCCTGCGATCTTCTGAACCTTCTTCTGCATAGCTCTGAGCGTATCCCCTAGGACGAAACATCTCACCAACATTAGTGATGTCATAAGTACCAGCAAGAGCTGTAGTTGGTAATGCAATAGCGGAACCAATTAGACCAGTCTTTAGAGGTCCTAACTCTTTGTAAGTTTCTTTACCAATTGTTTTTTCAATTCCTTTTTCAAGAATTGCAAGTGGATGGTTGTAACGCCAATAAACACCACGAGTGCCGTCATTAGTTATATCAGTAGCAATGCGTGCTGCCATAGCACCCACTGCTTGAACAGGAGTCTCTTTAAAAGAAACACCTCTGCTTGCTAATTCTTTTTTATAAGGACTGGCAAGATTTAAAACACTTGGATAGGCTTCGTTTGCAGCTTTACTAGCTTCCGCGCTCTTGCGTACACCAAGTAATAATGATTGAAAGACACCTGGATTAGACACCGACTATAGCCCTCATTTCACGGTCAACGCCAGCGATATCATATTGCTGTGGATTTAATGCATCTTGAATTGCATTACGTAAGGTAACATTTTCAAGGCCTTGTGCTTGAAGCATGGTTCCAGGGAAATAAGAGTTAGGTGCTCCTCCAGCAAGCAATCCCCTGTTAATTAAATCTCTTTGTACGTTTTGCTGAAGAATTTGCTGTTGTTGTAACGCCTGATCTTGGGGTGGAATATATGGTTTTTCCAAGGAAGATACAGCCATGCCTGATAAGACTGATGCACCAACGTTTGCAGGAATTTCCAAAGAAGAACGTGGGGTAACAGTTGTAATTTCCCCAGATTCCAAATCTTTTATTCGTCTTTTTGCTTTAGGACGCAAACCACGCACTGCAAGAGTTGCTGGATATGAAAACAAAAAATCTGCTGCACCATATTTCAGTGCTGATACGGGATTACCAGCAAGCATTCCCAGGCCAGTATTTAAGGCCGCACTAACACCTGCATCTGCAGCTACCCCAGGATTTCTTTTGATGAGGTTCAATAAACCTTGAAAAACCTGGCCCTTCATTTATTTATCTTTTTACTTATTATACGAGACTAAAATTAAGTATTTTCTGATCGTTCTTCAGTTTTCTTTTCAAATCCAGATTTACCAGACAATAGAGTTGCAACAGATGCTTTACCTTCCATTTCACCTTCTACACGATTCTCTGCTGCGTCCATAAGATAACCATTGGGATCAGGGTTATCCAAGCGAGGAATCGGATTGTTAATTTTTTTACCTGGCTTAATAGTTGGACTTAGACGATAAGCATCTACCCACTCCTTTTTAAAATCAGGAGCAGACGTGAAATTCATTTTTGTTCTGGCGCGTCCCAAATCAAAGTCAAATAACTCAGAGCGACTAGTATCAAATCGACCAAGACCAGCAAATACCTCATACTGCTCTGGTTGATTACCTACAAAATTAAGGCGAGGATTTAATGCAAGTTTTCGAGTTACTAATTTATTGTTTAGTTCTCTTGCGCCAAATCGGTTGATATTAAAAGGAGGTTCACCTTCGGAGGACTTAGCCTGAAACGAATCAGAATAGTCAATTTTCTTTTGCTTAAGAAAAGACTTTCCTACTTCATCAATGTAATCAGACGGATTACTTAGGCGGCTATCTCTTGGCATTAGCTATTTTCCTGCTTAGTTTTTTTCTTCTTATGTAAACCTACCAACGTTTGACGAAGCCGTGCTTGTTTTACAGTCTTTTCATCATACTCGTCAGGATTACCCAATACGTTTGACTGAAGCTGTGCTGAGGTGATACCACGGCGTTTTGCTTTGGCCGTAAACGCACCTTCTTTTATCTTGGCTTTTTGAATCCACTTCTTGTCTTTTTTCTTTTTATCAGCCATGGTCAAAATAGTGACGGTTGAATACGTACTTGCGAAGTTAACGGAGAAGTTCGACCTCGTTGAAGTCTGCCCATATAAGCCTCAAGTTGTTGTGCGGCTTGGTCGGCTGGAGTTACACGAACTCTAGCAGCGGCTGCCGTGGCAGGAACAACGTCAGAAGGAAACGAAAGCTGTACCGGACTTGGCTTAATTGTTTCTTCTGGAAAGTTAATACGCACTGGCCTGGCCAAGATACTAGAGGGGTAAGAGTTAATATTTTGTTTAGGAAAAGAACGCTGACCTTTTCTAACCTGCTCTGATAGTAGTACAGAAGCCCTTCGTTCAGGTGTGGGTTGTTGATATCCCAAACTTTCAACAACTTCAGCGTATTCTGGAGCCACTGGAACATCGCCATATGGATCAGCTTTGGATAAACGAAGAGCCTCCTCTCCTATTTCTTGCTGTGTGTATTGAGGAACAGACGGACGAACTTCAGGGTCAGCGGCACGTTGTCTTGTTAGCCGAATTCCATACTCATCAATAGTTCTTCCTGTTTGTGTACTATCTCCTTGCCAACGTTGCACAGGTGCACCTGTTTCAAGATCATAGTCTCGAATACGGCCTCCACCTTGAAGCGCACGTATTTCTTCATCCAGGCGTTCTCCTGCAGTGTATTCAGCAATGTTGCGGCCACCACCACCTTTCCTGCCAAGATCTACATCTGAGCGTCCAGAGCGAACCTCCATTGTTTCTGGTATAAACTCACCAGTATTTACATCTAGTTCACCAAAGACACGTGAAGCTTCTCCGGTGCGATTAGCCAGTGTTGTTGGATAACGCTTCTCAAGTCCGGCTATTTGCTGATTTGTACTTCTTTGTACGCCCTGTAGTTGCGCATTTAAATGACGCATCCCACCTTTACCAAATTCTTTGTAATCCCCAACAAGTTCAGGATTCCTATACATAGTACGCAAGTTATCAAGCTGGTTTTCCAACTCATCCACAACATTATTTTGCCCACTGGCTTTTGCTTGTTCAAGTTTAACTAAAAGATTATCTGCTGCTGTTTTTATACGCTCTTTACGTTCTAAAAGAATTCCCTGCCTTGCTTCATTTATCTCATTAATTTTCCCTTGAACCCAATCTAATTTATCTGCTTTTGCTTCTTTAATAAATTTATCCGCTTGCCTAGCCGTACTCTCCATTACAACTGGTTTCCTTAGGGTTGAGATATCAACAACTCCAAAACCAGGGGCATTTACCTTGATTCCAGTGGGGTTAACTACTGCTTGCAATTCTGTACTTGGATATCCTTCTAAAGACATCGGCGCTGCGCTTTCAAACAAACGTTTTTTTGCAGCGGGCATATTTTCAAAAGTTTCAAAAGTAACTGGACTTAAACCAAAACGCTTGATGGTTTCTGCTGCAATTGGATCACCTGTATTAGCAAAGGTTTGCAAAGCTTGTGCACGAGCTGTGTACTTTGGACCGTAAGTTGAGGCCTGTGGTCCCAGGCGTCTTGCTAGTTCCGCATCAACACGTTGAGAGGAAGCAGGAACACCATCAATATTTAATTCACGAGAAATTTTATCCCGTTCAGCTTCCATGAATCGAACTGCTGATGTATTAGCAACACTTTGAGGCTCCTGTTCTAAAAGGATTCTTTGGCCTGGGACAAGACCTGTAGCACCTAATGTACTCCTTGGGGCAAATACTGTACTGCCTTGCCGAATTGCAAAGCGTTCACCCGTTTGTAAATCTAATCCTTCTGATTGATCAAGAGGACGCCCGTCTGGCAATTGAGAGGCAATACTATTGATAGGCTCATCCTGCTCCATCATGAAATTACGTTGCTGACTTGCAATATCTTCGAGCACTTCAACTTGACCCATGTCAAGATCTTCGTTGCGTTGAAGTTGATTCTTCATGCGACCAGTCTGTTGGTCTTCTCCTGATTCCAAGGCAGAAATAGCTTGTTTTACATTGAAACCACCGGTTGCTTGTTGTTGATTAACAAGACTATTGGTGGGTTCCGATAGAAGCTCTTGACGGATGTCCTCTGCTCTGGCACTTAAAGCACGACGTACTTGAGCTTGCTGGCGTGATTGTTCCGCTCGTATCTCAGGTTGTCTATTAATAATGGCTGCCTCTTCTGCCTCAACAAACTTAAGAAGATCAGGATCATTAAGCAAACGTGTTACTTCATCATCAACTTCCGCATTAATATCCACGGTACGTTGCACTGGTGCACTTGGAGCATCCGCTGCAACTTTTGAAGGTTTTACAAAAGGTGGTTTAGTTGTACCAGCCTGTCTTACTTGCGGTTCATATTCTGACAAATCAGTTTTGTAAACACCAGACTGACCAGTTGATTTACCTGAACGCAACATACGGCGTGCAGCAAGACCTGCACCACCAAGTCCAGCGAGACCTAGGGCTATTCCGAATCCAAGGGCAACTGGATTACTATTGTTTGTTTCTGGCGCTTTAAGTTGATTACGCCTGAATTCCAAAACTTGAGGCGCCTGTTGTGCACGTTCTTCTGGTGATTCAGGATAAGGTTGTCCCGTTGCACGAGAATAAGCGTAAAAATCTGCAGGAGCAAGAGCCACTTATTTTAATGATCGTTTTCTATACATTTATTTTAAATCGAAAAATTTACAATAAATCAAATGGTGTAGACTATGAATATATCAAAAGACCAAACCAGGAATAGCTACCCATGTTCGGCGAAAAAACAGATGATGATATCAAATTTGAACGGGCTGTAGCATTGAGAGCTATTGCGTCTAGAGCAGATCAACTACGCAATAGTGGTGCACAACCTTTTGAAATTCAATCTTTTATCAATGGTGCTCGTGGAGAACTTGCAAGAGAAGCACCTGATCCTGACATGTATCGGAGAGCGCTAAGGGCTGCTGCACTGCAAAGAAGGACCCGAGGAGCAGAAGGGTCTGATGATCGCACTGGTTTTGGATCTTTTGCATCAGGCGGCAGGGAAATGCCTGGAAGTCCTTTTGTTGATCCTGGTGGTCCCCCTACTGATTACACAGTACCTTCGAAAAAAATGCGTGGTCAAACTGCTTACGGCAGTGAAAGCGGAGGATCTTTTGCATCAGGTGGTAGGGAAAGGCCTGGAAGTCCTTTTGTTGATCCTGGTGGTCCTCCTACTGATTACAAGGTACCTTCAACAAAAGAAGAATGGGCAAAACTTAGTGCTGAAGGCCCCATAGTTCCTGCTAATGCCACTCCAGAAGAAAGAGCTATAGCAGCAGCTTGGCGAGCACCCAGCCAAGAAGAAATTAGACAAATATGGCAAAAAATGGGTGCCGGTAACATTGCTGGACGCAGTGGAGGAGGTGGTGGACGCGGTGGAAGAGGCGGTGGACGCGGTAGGGAAAGTAATATGGGTGGCGAAATGCAAGGCAGGGGCCGTCGACGCTAATAATAAGCTAAAAAATAAAGAAAATAAGAGCAAATTTGGGGTAAAAAATGGGGGTAAGCCCCATTTTTACTGACTTTTTTTATATTACATATTTTTTAAAAGTGTAAAAACACTAAATATTTGTTATTTGTACCAGGGTTTTGCTGTACATACAAAATGCTGCACTTTTTTACCCTTTTGGGGTAAGATTTACTCAACTCTTCTTCTATTACCCGTATGAATGGGAATGTGTAGAGAAAAAAATAAGGAGGGGGATAGGTTATATGAGTAAGTTTTAAGTAGCAAGTAGAAGGAATAGTTTATGTATGTACAAAAGTAGGTTAATTAAGCTACCAAGGTACATTAGGTTACGTTCGCTTCGCTCACAAAGACATCTAAGCTACCGCTCACTGCGTTCGCTAAGTTACTTTACTACGTTGTAGTATGCCTAGCGCAATGTATCTAACTTGAATGCAATTATTAGGAATTGCTGATTAAGTTAAGTACTTTAAATGACGCTAACAAAGTGTCGTTTCCTCCAAATCCCTTGCTATCACTACATTCTTACCCCTAATTCGGATACATATCCTTATTGTTCAAATAAGATTGTCGTGATAATTATTCGTATAAATTAGTGATACGAATTCGTATCAACCAGGGGCTGCGCATCTGTAACACGCAGACAACTCACTTGCCTATCAACATCATGACTGTTAACAACATCACAGAGATCCTTGCAACATAC
>Ga0208162_1001538_pt1 | contig 11908 bp, 12 predicted proteins | sample CB_VirMetaG_4_FD_184539 | JGI IMG/M metagenome (GOLD analysis project Ga0208162, IMG submission 184539) | Freshwater to marine saline gradient viral communities from Chesapeake Bay - CB_1508_1M Viral MetaG (SPAdes) (version 4) | ecosystem: Environmental > Aquatic > Marine > Coastal | place: USA... | reverse complement strand
TTCTAAATATAGATAAAATGAAAAGACAAGAATTAATAAAAAAAGCTAAAAGTATGGGTATTAAAGGTGCTTATCGTATGAAAAAATCTGACCTAGTACAGGCTATATTCCTTAAAGATTGTTTAGACTGGTTTAATGAAACTGCTGGTTGTACTATTACAATTACAGATGAGGGGGTTGATATTTCTTTAAATACCTTATAATATATATTTAATTTTGAACTTAAAGAATTAAATATATTTTATTTTTGAACTTAAAGATGATGAATTTTTTCCGTTGGTAAAAAAAATTGATTCTGATTTTCCCCTACAGCAGTATGTGTAATCAACAACAAATGCCGAACTGGTGTGATAATCATCTTCAAATCGGTGGTAGTGATGATGATATTAAAAAGTTTATCAAAGAGAATGTAAATGAAGATAATGAACTTTCATTTGCAATGTCTTGTCCTGTTCCTGAACAATTAGGAGAATGGGATTATGGTTGGTGTATTGAGAACTGGGGGACTAAATGGGAAGCTAATGATAGTCACGTATATGATCAAGACATCCATTTTGAAACTGCTTGGGGTCCTCCTAAGCCTTGGCTTGAAAAAGTTGCTGAAAAATATACTTCTCTATCATTCACTTTGCGATATGCTGAATGCGGAATGGACTTTTCAGGACTTATAGAATATCAAAACGGTGAATGTATTACAAATGAAGACGGTGAATGTGGAGAATATTATGGATACAAATGGTGTCACAATTGTGAAAATGATATTAGTTGGAAAGATTGTGATACTGATTGGAACTATGACTTTAATATGTGTACAGCTTGTTTTGACGATGCGTGTGAAACTATCAAACATGCTGTTCGTTCCAAAAAAATTCAACAATTACCTAAAAAGATGGCTTGCCGACGAATGGGTCGCAATCCTATTATGGATAATTATCTGATGTGTAAAGTGTTTATTCCAAGGCTGCAAGAGTGTGTGGTGTAATTCCAAAAGATGATGGATTTTGCTGTCTTGGAAAAAAAAATTGATTCTGATTTTTTGCTACAATCGTTAATGTGTTAACCAAAAGCAAATGAATTACTACTATGACTTGCCTAAGGATATTATCAACAAGATTGAGGATATTAATAAGCAAGATACTATTGCACGTGTGAGACAAATGGTAGATGATGCGGAGGCTCAATTGGATAAATGGGCTTTTGAGAATTGGAGATATAAAATGAATAAAGTAAATTGTGTATTTAGGTTTGCTTGTCATATAGATGATATTCCAGGATGTGTGGAGGAGGGTATGACTTATCGTGAGATTGGTGAGCTTTATAATTGGGATGACGAGGGTAAGTTAACATTTGCTGGTTTTGACGATATATATTGGAACAGCGAACAGGAACACTGGCGTGATGATTATGAGAATGGATATGAGCGTCAGGTGGTGGAGGTTGTACAAATAAGTTAAATAAATACTTATTTCTTTAAGTTCAAAAATATATATATTTAATTTTTATTTACAACTTTTCCCCAAAAAGGTTCACTTATATATGTTTTTTTAATAATTTCAAATGGCTCTTCAACATCTGTACTTTGAATTAAAATAAATTCTTCGTCTGATACAATCGGCATTTGTTGTTGATTACACATACTTTCATATCGGCAAATCCGTTTCAATTTTTTTTTAAACAATCTAAAATAAATTGACGACTATTCAAGTATTCAATTTGAGTAAGATATAATAACCTTAATGGTATAGGAACTTCTTGTTTTAGAATATCATTATAAAATGTTGCTTGTTTTTTCATAATTTCCATTAAATCGTCCATTTGTCTTTTTTTCTCTTGATGAATAATGATAGGCATTTTAATTTTGTTATTGATTATCGTAATAAATATTGTTTAAAAATCCATTTCAATTTTTTTTTAAACAATAGATATATTGACTTATTGATTTTTTCTTTAAGTTCAAAATTAAATAGATATATTGCTGGGAATTTGCGTATTTTTATAATATCTCAAAACCCCCTTTTAAATCCCTGCTGGGTATAAGGATTCTCAATATAAAAAATACTACTCTTTTATAATTTATTATATAGAAATTTATATATATATATATACACAATACACATTCACAAATATATAATATATAATATATAGTATATTAATACTATTAATAATATTAATAATATTAATAATAATTTGTGAATGTGTGTTTTTGTGATTATGCGAATATTACGATTTTCACCGATTTTCAAAAATAGATTTTAAAAAAGAAAAAAAATATATTTTTGAAATTGTATAGTCCAGGGGGATTTTAAACGCCTTTTTTGCATATGTGCAAAAATACACAATTTACACAATTTTAATCATCATCACTATCATATGGATTATTATTTTTACCACCTGATATAAGTTTGCAATTTTTATAATAAACAGCACAAGTTCGCCCTGTTCTTGAATATTTATCACAACAACCTTTTATATGTGATTTATTACAAAATTTACATATCATTTCAGTATATTTAACAATACCTAATTTTTGCAAGTATTCATTATTACTCATATTTATTTTTCGTTTTTGATTTTTTCCCAAATCATATTTAATAAAGCAATTAAATTTATCACATAAATCTTTTGATCTAATTACATTATCTTTTTTATAGATAAGTTGTGTATGTAAATCTTCATTAGGAGTATCTAACCATAATTTAAAATCATCTTCTTCTACTGCTAATGTAGTTTTCCAATCTAACATTTGTTCGCTGAATTCAAGATTACCTTTTTTAATAAATTTATGATAAATTTTAACATAGTAAGGAATTAAACGAGGAACTAATTTTATTAATTCTGTTTTAATATTTTCTTTTGGTTCTGTTGGTGTATGTTCGTATTTAAATGTAGCAAATCTATTAGAAATACCATTACTATCATCTTTAAATTTTAAAGCACCATTACCAGCTAGGAGTAGTTGAGTTTTCCAAACTACCGCTTTTGGATCTTTACATTTACCTTCAACTTCGGTTAATTCACCTCTACTAATAGTTTTGATCGTTTCGCTACTGAATACATTAGTAAGGTTTTCTGCTTCTGTAATTAGTAATAATTCTTTATCCTCTTTACCATATAACGAGAATCTATTACTACTTTCTTTACCAACAGACATAGTTGAGATTTTATCTATTTCAATAGCATTTACAATAGTTTCAGTAATAGTAGATTTACCAGTATTAGACATACCATAATTATACATAAAAACGCCCCATTTATCAAGATGGTTAATAGGAAATAAACATCTACCTAATAAACACATATTAACTTCGCAAGTTTCTTTTGTGAATTCTTGTGTATCATATATTTCTTGTAGTTCAGCTGGAATTTTAGTAAGAGGCTCATAATCTTCATCAAAATATTTTCTGCATAAAACATTATCAGGGAAATCTTTTGTAATAAATTGGTCTGTTTCAATATTATATAAACCATTTTTATAACCATAATATCTAAAATCTAATTGTTTAAAAGGGAAATCATCGTGAGGTTGTTGTTCATCTAAAAATGTTCTTATTAATGCTCTTTTACCTGCCAATCCTTTACCAGCAAATAAAGATTGATGTTTTTCAATAAAACCATTAAGAGTTTCATTACAAGTTTCATATAATTTTTTAGCATAATAATCTCGTTCTTTAACACATACATATTCAGTATTTTTAATTCTTATTAATTTATTTGTTTTAATCCATTCAATAAAAGCATTCCAAATAATATCGTGTATATGTTCTTTTTCTTTTTTAGGTTCTTCAAGATTATCAACATTTATTAAACAAGTTCCAGCAAGAGGGTTAGGTTCTCTATATGTAGATTTAGATTTAATATATTCTAACCCATAAGCATATTTATTGGTTTCTTGTTTCCAAGTTAATTCAAACCAATTGGCATTATAATATCTTTTATTCTCTCGTTGCATTAATTTTCTAATATCGGTTTTTTTAGCACCAACTTTTTTTAAGGCACAAAATATTTGAAATGCACAATTACCTCCTCCTTCTTTATAGCATTCTTCACCCATTCCATCTATATATTTAAGTATAGTATCTCTTGGTAAAATAATCTCTTCTTCTATATCAATATCATTATTATTTTCATCAAGATTTTCACTCGCTTCACTTTGAGTATCGGTTAATTCTTGTTGAATAATTTTATTTGGAATGATAATAGGTATATTTTTAGATCTAATAGATAGTTTATGAATATCTCGTTCAAGATCAATCTGTTCTAGTGAATTCTTGGTAATCTCCCACATATTTTTTGCTTCACTAAATTTAAATGTGTAAAAATATGTAATTTTATATGTTTCATTATCAGGTTTGCAACTACCAATTAAGTTCCAATTAACGCACCCTTTAACAATACCTTTATCAATAACATCTTCTATTGAATTAATATAAGGTATACCTTCCCAAAAGTCACATAACTTTTTCATAAGTTTTTCCCTAATCATCAACTGATATTTAGAATGCATACAGATATTGAATATGATATGTATTCCATCTTTTGTTATACCATCAAGAATATTTACATCAGGTTTTTCCATTACATAAACATCAATTTCATAACCATCAGTAAATTGGTGTATTTCACCAATATAATTGATATAAAAGAATATCAGATCTACAATATCATCCTCATCGTGTTGTCTTGTAGTAATATCATCCCTATATCTAAAATCAAGGTCAAGAACAACTCGTTTATTATCTCCTGTAAGTTGGCGTTCAGTAATATATTCTTTATTTTTATTAGTAATCACGTGTTTATAGTAGTTACTTAAAAACTCTTGTTCATTTGTAATTTTATAAGAGCCACCAGTAATTCCAACTAGCTTATTAGCAATTCGTGTATGAGTGTGGGTTTCACCAGCTTTTGTTTTAAATTTGGATAAGTATTCTCTAAAATCATCCATTTTATATATATAAATAAATATTTTTTTTACTTTTAAATCAATTTTTTAATAAATAATAATATAATTATTTTTATCATAAATAATAGAAAAAAAATAATTATATAAATAGTAATAGTCTATTTAGATTTACTTTTCAATGTCATAAAATGCGTGAATCGTTTTAAGATCAGTACCCCTGTTCTCACTAATCTCTTTTAATTTGTCAAAATCATTTCTAAAGTGATTTACAATAATTTTAAAATATTTGCCCTCGCCAAGTTGTTTATATGTGCTTTTTTGTATATAATAAGCAATAGCAGATTTATTAGGGATAAATATCCCTTTATCAACTCCTGCCTTTTGTAAACTTGCTACTCTTCGCAGAGCAGTAATAAATCGTGGGTCGGTAATATTATTAACCTTTTGACCATACCCAGTCACGTCAGCAGGAGTATTAATAGTAGCTGTCTTATAAACATTACGGATAAATGTAGCTTTACCTTTAGTAGTTTGTAGCCACATATAATTTTTGTCTTGTTCAGTAGCATCTCTTTTTCTAGTTACAATTTCAAAATCAAGATCTTGATTTCTTACTTGCAGATTAATTAATAAATAATTAATTATAAAATCAGTCCATTCATCTTTTTCATATAAGTAATCCATATATTCCACAATGTCATTATAACTAGGAAGGTTTTCTCTCAACTCAATATTTTTTTGTTTAACATCATCAATAAGCTTATCTTTGTCTTTTTTGCGTCTTGCTAATAGCAGATCAACACTCAAGCCCTCCTTCTTTCTAACAAGCAAAGCAATATTTAACAGAGCCTGGCTATTATTTTTATTATCCATAGTATCTAAAATTTCTATTATTTTTTTCTCACTTGTTTCAGCAATAGGTTTACCGGTTAGTTGGAACAATTTATTATATTGTATTCTATATTGTTTTTTAGTAGCATCGCTTTTATCTTTAATAGATTCCATAAACTTATCATACTCCGTCATTTTATTATATATTATAAAAAAATATTTTTTTAAATCAATTTTTTTTCTAAATAATTAATTATTTAATCCCCCGTTAAAGTTCCATTAAGAGTTCTTGCCTCGCACTCAATACCTAAATCAAAATCTTTATTAAGTATATCACACGCTTGTAATTTAAGTATATTAACTTGACCTAAACAAATATCCATTATTTTATAACCACAATTTGTTTTACATACATTTTTATACCAAATAGTATCTTTCCACACATACCTTTGCTTTAAAATATTGACTAAATCAGGATTTATATACTCATCTATAATTTCAATAAACTTATCAGCCTGTGTCAAAATACGAGTTAAATCATTAATATTTTCTGCATAAAATAATGCCTCCTTATCTGTATTAGCGTCATCAATCTCCTTTACTAATTCATTTCTAACTTTATCTAGAAAGAATCTGCAAGCCATCATTTGTACATAACAATATTCAGCAGTCACAACATATTGTGCTGGGATAATTGAGTAAATCATTTGCAATCTCTGTAACATTTGCAAAATAAAAATGGTTTCAATTTTTTTTTACAATGAGAGAAAATATATATTAATATATATAATGGATAGGGTAATACCTTACACAAGATATAATTATTATAAATATTATGTTTCAAGAAAAGAACAATATAAAATGAATTATTTAGAGAGGCGGAGAAGAGAACAAGAAGCAGAAAAATATAATGAGTATTATAAAGATTACTGGATTTTATCACTTTGGAAAGCGGAGAATATGAGAGAATATCAAAATAATAAAATAAATAGTAATAATAATGAAACTTGAAAAAGTTGTTAAGAGTGATGCTAAAGGTAAAAAATGGACGGCAGTTTTCTGTATGTGTAAAGGAGAAAGTAAATGTTGTGATAAAGATAAAAAGCGTGTGCACTTTGGCGCAACAGGTTATCTCGATTATACTATTGGAGCAACAGAAGAACAACGCAAATCATATTTAGCAAGGCACGCATCAGGTAAAACAGCAAAACCCGATACACCTAATGCACTTTCGTACCATATTCTTTGGGGCAATAGTAAATCAAGACAGACTAATATTAATACTTTTAAAAAAAAATATAATATTTAAGTATAATAAATGAGGGCACGCCTTGTTAAATTTAATGAGGATGGAACAAAATGTAAAAATGATATAAATTATTTAAGACGACATCCTGAATGTGGTATTCCTTTTATTCAAGATAAACCTTTTACACCACAAAATAAACCACCACCACAAGATAGATTCACAACACTTCCACCTATGCAAGTAGGAATACCACAAACCATAGCACAAGTTGAACCTACACCTACAAGTTTCACAAGACCAATAGCTGCAGCAGAGACTCCCACATTAGCACAAGACTATACAAATAATTATGATGTAGAAGGTCGTCGTATCTTAGGAGATACCCCAGCAGGTTTATCTTTTGATGAACACATCGCTACAAGAATACACAATGCCTTTAATAGAAGCGGTTATGGTTTGGTTGATAGAATAGGTAACGATAGTTATTCACATCAAGAACCTGACCAAAGAATATTAACAGATGAACAATTAATGCAAAAACAAATACAACAGACTAGAACAAAAACACGGCTTCCTAAACCTAGAAGACCTTTACCTGAAATTCCAGGTGCAGAATTGGTTGTTGTTGACCCTGAAGTAGAGGAGGCATTAGTAACACAACAGGCAGAACGTTTTGTAAGACGAGGAAGACCCCAAATCTCTCTTAGAGAAGCAGAACAGATTGCAGATTATTTTGAAAAAAAAAATATAAAACCTGAACGGACATTTGAAATATTAGAAAAATATAATTTATTTGATAGAGAGTTTGAAGAAGGTTTAAAAAAGATTGCTGATCCAAACGAACGTGCTTCCTTGAGAAAATTACGAGCAATGAGAATTATAGCACGGCAAAATAGAGAACGTGGCATTAGACCAGTAGGTCAGACTGAATTAGAAGATTTTGGTGCTGGCGTAGGTCTTCCAAACAGAGAACCACCTCCAATTAGACAAACAAGAGTACGTCCGTGGGCACCATCTGACCCATTACCACAAGAAATAAATATAACAGATTTACCTCCTGAAATAGTAGAAAAAATATTAGATAAGGCAACAGGAATAAATGTTGATCGCGCAAGACGAGGAATTACTGAATTACGAGAAGAAGCTACTAAGTTACGAGATCTTGGTATTAGGGAAAGACGGGCGAGAGAAATGGAAGCAGAGGCAAATAGGTTAGAAGAACGAGTTCAACAAAGAGAAAGAATAAAAGAAACAATATTACAAGGTAAGCCAAAAACATTAAAACCAAGAGGTATGAGCGAAAGCAAAATAGAGGAGGCTAGAACACAACAGCTAACAAGAAATTCACAAATTCTAAAAAACGTTCCTACAATCGCACAATGGGAAATGTATTGGAGAAATTATGATCCTGAGTTTATTAGAAGAACAAGAGAGGTTTTAGAACAATATAGGCAAGAACTTACACAGACCGATGTAGAGCCAGTGGCAGAGCCATCACGAGATACAAATTTAGTGCGGCGAGAAGAGAGGGAGGGGTTATTGCGACCACAGAGACCTATGGATAGAATCGCTACAAGATTACCTGAAAATTTACGAAGTTTATATAAAACAGCTCAACGCCAAACCAATCAAATGGCAGAGAATATTAAAACAGGGACATTAGAAGCTATAACACGAGCACAAGCAACAGGCACAAGAATGTTCGGTCAGAGATATACAGGTGTCGCTAGACAAGAAATAGAATTACCTGATATAAGTATACAAAGACAAATAACAGATCAAATAACACAGGAGGCACAAGTTAGATTACAAGAAACATTAGAAGGTTTAGCAAGACCAACACTCGAGCGACCAACACTCCAGCGATTTAGAGAAGGAGCACTCGGCGCGTCAGGTAGACTAGGAGCAACAGGAGGTTTAGGTGGTGTATTAGCAGGTTTTGGTGTAGCAGAGTTAATGCAACAAGCAGGTGCAACTCCTGAGGAAATTGCATTAGGTGCAGGATCAGCAGGTGGTATGGTAGCAAGACTAACTACAATGGCAGGAACAAGAGCACTAACAAGACAGGCAGTAGTTGCAGCAACTGAAACAGCAACGATGGCAACAATAAGAGCAGGAACATCTCTATTGCGTGGTGCAGCAGAGGGAGGATTATTAGGAATTGCTTTATTACCAGCAGATATAGCATTAAATAACGATTTATTAAATCACGGATTTTCACATACTGCTGCAAATCTAACAAGTGGGGGTCTGATCGGTGGAGGAACAGCAGCAGCGACGACTATAGGTTTACTAGCACTTGGAGCAGCACCTGAAACACTTGGTGCATCATTAGTAGTGGGAGCAATTGCACTTGCAGCAACTGAAATAATAGGTGCTATAACAGGTCAGGCAGAAGATGCGGAAGAACAAAGACAACAGCGGAGAGCAATTAAACAATCAGAGATAGCAACACGTGATTTAAATAGAACAAACGCAGCTCGTTTGGCTTTAATTAATTCTCTAAAAGATCATAATTATAACTTTGATGAAGCTGTCGCAGCTTTTAGTAACAAAGATAGTTTAGGTATAAATAATGATACTTGGAGTGAATTTAGCAGAACCTCAAGATCTATTTTTACCGAAAGACCAAATTTACAGCATTCTCACGCTCATCAGGTACAACACCATCAAGAACCAGTGAGTGGTGAACAACAACACATTACAGAATTATTTAATAAATATGTAATGCACGAAGTAGTAGCACGAGTATGTAGGGGTGGAACTAATTGTCAAGAATTGCTTAGACACGATCAAGGAGAATTGACTGACGAGGAACAACGCTTTTTAGATAGTAAAACAAATGGAACTTGGGCGAGTGTTGCAAACTTACAAGTTGAAACAAGTATTCAAGAATTAGATTACAAACGCCAAAGAATACAGAGAGCACAGCACGAAGTTGTAACTGCTTGGAATGAAAACCAACAATTAGCAAAAGATTTAGATCCATACGTTGTAGCAACAGCAACTTTAGATCCAACATTTACACAGCGATATATGTTAGCAGTTGAGCTGGACGCACAACAGCGTGTTATAGATGCTTACAATCAAGATGGAACAAAGATAGATGATTTACCAAGCAATATACGTGATGCAGCAGGAACTAATCCACATTTTATGGAAACAATAAACAATTATTATAATATTCAAGAACAGACAAGAGCAAGACAGGAATACGCTGAGATGATTCACGGATTAAATGAGGAAAATCAAAATAGAGTAGATAGATATAATACAGAATTAATGAATGCGCTCAGTAGTTACGGACAGCATTATAATGAGATAGTCGCAGACATAAATAACGAAAGATTATCTCAAGGCAGATCAGATTTATTAAATTTTAATGTAAATGAAGTATATAACCAGAATAGAATGGAGTTCCAACCGATGCCTGAAACACCTGCTACAAGAATACCGAGAGGGGGTGCGCCACGTGAAGTGAGACCGAGACCAGTACCACGTGAAGTTGAAGAACCACAACAAACAAGTGAGGTTGTTGAAGAACCGCAACAAAGTGAGAGAGGTAGACGAATTACTGAACAACCAGCAACAGAACCAACAGCAACACAACCATCAGTAGAGCAACAAAGACAAGAGAACTCACAACAAGGCGGCGGTCAGGCATTTATGGACTTTTTAGGTAATTAATTTTTTTTTTTAGATTTTCTCTCTTGACATTCCAATAAATCGGGTCGTATTTTACAAATATCACTAATAAATGGTTCAAGCTGTATAATTTCTCTCTTCTCATTACTAACAGAAATAGGAATAAATGACGGAATAATAATATCAGGTTCTGTAGATATAGGCAACATAGATTGACGTGGTAAAAAATTTTCAAGGTCGTGTGAACCAATCCAATTTTGCATAGGCTGCGTTTGAGGCACAACACGGATTGACTGGGCGTGTGGATACATAGAATTAGCAAATGATACAAGGTCAAATGTATTAGTTATATATATTTTAGTTTTAGAAGTTTCACTTTTAGGAATTACAGATAGAGAGAATGGCGTTTCCCCAGGATTCATTACTACTGCTTTTTCATCGGTCATTCTACCTACGTAATCTGCTAATGTTCCGCCTAATGAATGACCAGTTAAATCAACATTTTCATATTTTTGACTAACTAAATTATATTGGTGTAATGCCTCTGTAAATCGTGGGTGTGGAATGTCGCTTCTGTGTTGTCCTGCTAATATCGCTGCATCAGCATTTAAATCGTCTATATTAGTTGGACGAGTACCTCTATATGCTAAAATAGCAGATCCGTCTGGTCTTGTTATAGTAACAGCATTATCATTAGATAATTCGGGGTCAAGTGTATATCCCTCTATATAATTGTCCAACGCTTCCTGTGTAGCATCAGCGTCATTACCATTATCGTAATATTGGTAAGCAATTTGAGATGCTATGCTATATTCATAATCCTCTGCAGGCATTTCAGGGAGAACTTGTTCTTCACTCATATAAATAATATATATATAAAAAATTATATTATTTATATATATGAGTGAAATTAGAAATGATTTTCATCTTTTTATCAGAGAGAATGGAGCTTGGTTATTAACATTTTTTGGTATAATGGGTGGATGCTTGTCAGGTATGACAATATATTTTCTAAAAAGTAGATGCAGTCATATTAAGCTTTGTTGTGGTCTTGTTGATTGTGTTAGAGATCCAATACCGGCAAACCAACTTGAATTAACACAAGAGTCACAAGTTTAGGTTGAATTTTCTCTCTAGGGGGTAAAAAATAACTACTTATTTTTACATAATTATAAAAATAAAATTTTGAGATTGTAATGGTAATAAAAAAAATATAGAGAAGTTTTTTATTTGAGATGATAAAATTATTACTTTTATAGCCGACAGGATCAATATTATTGAGG
>Ga0208162_1001532_pt1 | contig 11943 bp, 6 predicted proteins | sample CB_VirMetaG_4_FD_184539 | JGI IMG/M metagenome (GOLD analysis project Ga0208162, IMG submission 184539) | Freshwater to marine saline gradient viral communities from Chesapeake Bay - CB_1508_1M Viral MetaG (SPAdes) (version 4) | ecosystem: Environmental > Aquatic > Marine > Coastal | place: USA... | reverse complement strand
TGCAGAACTGTTATTTTGCTGGGTGACTTGAGCACCTTGAGCAATTGTTGCACCAGATGGAAGAGCAAGAGTGATTTCAGTAACTGCAGTCAGAATCTGAGTTGAAGTTAAGGTATTTGAACCATCAGAAGGTGCATTTGTTGATGTCTGAAGTCCATCAACATCAAAGTATGTTACACCATGAGTATTGTAGTCACCAGTCTGATAATAGATACCCTTGATATCAAGGAAACCTCTAGTACCAGTTACAACACTGTTGCTTACAGTAGCATCTGGAATATAAGTCCATGCTCTTGCGACTGCAGAACTATTCTCTCCAGCACTATCATTGTAACCGAAGAATCCTACTTTATTATTTCCTGTTCCTGAACTTGTGTTATAATCAAATGAGATACCACGATCTGTGTTGGTATCAAATGCATGAGTAACAGTTATTTGAGTCGTGGTAGTAATACCAGCAGTAGTGGTGCCACTAAAGGTGATAACCTTAGATGACTCATCATAACTTGTAACAGTTGAGAATCCAGCACCGTCAATATTGGAAACAGTAAGAACGTCTCCAGTATTGATGCCAACAACAGAATCAACAGTAACAGTAGAAACACCACTTTGAACTGTCGCCATGACAGTTCTTACACTGGTTACATCCCCAAGGTTGAAGATTGGTTCGTTGACCGTGACCGAACTAGAGTTAACAGTAGTTGTAGTACCATCAACTTGCAGGTCACCCTTGATGATAACAGTACCTTCATTGCTTAAACCATCGGGGAATGGATCAATGAAGAGAGTATTTCCACCACCAGATCTGGTTGAGATAACGTTTGAAGAAATTCCAACGTTATCAATTACTACTCCACCACTATTGACAAATCCACCAGTGTGTGTAATATTACCAGTGAATGTACTGACCCCAGTAACTAATACTGATCTCCTGCACCATTTCCTAAGGTAGTATTACCTTGTACAGTAAGATCTTGATTGATAATTACATCATTTTGGAATGTAGTAATACCAGTTATCGACTGATTTCCAGTAAGAATAAAATCTCCACCAACGTGAAGGTTCTTAGCAATTCCAACACCACCATCAACTTCTAAAGCACCAGTATCAACACTGGTTGCTTGATCGGTTGAAGCAATTGTTAATTTACCAGTTGCTGCACCAATGTTGATATCGGTAGCGGCACCAAATGCGTCTACTCTAGTTGCATTTGTGTTGAGTAAATTAAATGTGCCAGTTACATTGGTGATGATGTCACCACCATCAACAATCAAATCTCCATCAAGATCAACTGTAGCATTTCTGATGGTAGCAATTCCAGTTGTTGCACCGATAAGAATATCAGTAGCATCATTAAATGCATTTACATTAGTTGCTGTAGCATTTAAGAGATTAAAAGTAGTTTGGGATGTAGTTAGATCATCACCATCAATATTAAGATCTCCACCAAGATCCGTGTTACCAGTAGCATCTACATTAAAGTTAGCAGATGGATCACCAATAACTATAGTTGTGGCAGCACCTACGAAGTTAACCCTCGTAGCATTTGTGTTTAGGAGATTAAAAGTAGTTTGATTTGTGGTAATATCACCACCATCAACATTCAGATCTCCGTCAAGATCAACAGTTGCATTTCTAATTGTTGCAATTCCACTAGATGCTCCAATTAAAATATTGGTAGCAGCACCAAGTGCATTTACAGTGGTTGCGTTTGTATTTAAGAGGTTAAAGGTGGTTTGATTTGTAGTGATGTCTCCACCATCAACATTCAAATCTAAGTCAATATCTACAGCACCACCAACATTCAAGTCGGTAGCAAAACCAACCCCACCAGTTACGGTAAGTGCTCCAGTAGTTGGTGAAGACGATGCAGTTGTATCACTGATACTGATTGCTACGCCATCTGCGTAGTTCCAATCAGCACCTTCTACTTCAAGTCTGTCATCTGTTGTTTCATCATATCTGATCTTGGTGTCTTTTCCTGCACCAAAGGATAGATATGTATCATCTGGAATGACAATTTCACCAGTTCCATTTGGATCTAAGTTAATATCTCCATCAGTGTTTGTAGATGAAACCGTATTTCCATCTATAGTAATATTATCTACATTCCATTGATCAACTTTTCTGTTCTGATCAAGAATTGCAACAAAACCATTTGACGCAGTTGTTGGGTTTGCTTGTCCAGCAACAAGTCCTGGTGCAATACTTAAGAGGTCGGTATAATATCTACCACCGACTACTTGTGCGTTTTGTGAGTTGTCTCCAGCAAATAGTCTTCCGCCTTTATTGCCGTGAGTACCTACTCCAACTGTAAGACCAAGTTCACCAAAATTGAGACTAGCAGGAGCTAATGTGCCTGTAGACCTTTTTACTCTTATAATACTTGCCATGGCTTAAAAATTTCCTCCATTGATGTCCAAATTTTGGGCGCTGCCTGGTGTTAGTTCTAAAGTTGCTTCCCATTTTGATGTTGAAGAATTATAAACTAAAACCATACCGTTAGACAAACCACCAGAAATATCAACATCAGATAAACCACCTAATGATCCACCACCTCCAAAGGAAGATAGGACTTTTACTGCATTTTGAGATCCAACTCTTACTTTAATGTCTGCCATATTTTTTAACTAGTTGTGACTCCAGCGGTAACAATGGCACTTCCTTCTACTACTCTAGTCTTAATAGAACCATCATCCAACAAAATATCATAAACGTATCTTCCTGGTTTTAGACTAGTAGTCGCAGTTGATCCTAGAGATATTTTCAATTGACCTTGAGTAGCATTGGGAAATGAAACTGAAAAGGTGGCAGCGGTTGTTAATGATGAAGGATGTTTCTTCATTTTTGAAGAACCAGTGTATGATGTTAAATTCAAGGGAGCATTTGATGAGTTTTCAAGATTAAAGGTCTGATTAAAATCAGCACCGATATCTATTACGATATTGCTAACATATGCTGCCATTACTACAATCAGATAGGATCTTTCTCTAGATATTTATAAATCATTTATTCACAATAGAAAGAAGAAGAGATTTTATCTCTGCTAAATCGCCCTTTAGTGATTCAACATCGTTTTTGAGAGTTTTCATCTCCATCTTCTCTCTGTATTTTGTCTCAGAAAGTCTCATAAATTTTTCATATTCGCTCTTATTTTGGTTAATAATTGCGTTGGAGTTTGAATCTCTAACTAAAGAGGTATCAGACTCCACTTTGATGTAATTATTCATTTGCTGAGAATGATCTTAGTGCAATTGCTCTAAAGTTTTTGATTCTTGGTGGTTTTGCTTGACTCGTTGAAGTCATTACAACCTTGATCATGAATCCACTAAACTGAGGAGTATTTTCGGCAGTAAACTTGTACTCACTAAAACCATTTTCAGATTGGTTTGGATTTACTGTCTTATCGGGTGATCCATCAGTGTTGAATGGAATATAAACTTGCTGAGCATCGGAACCATCACTTCTGAGAAGTTTGTAGAATACACGAATGTCTCCTTCTGCTTCTCTGTGTCCATCAAATTGAACATAAAGTGAATTTGATGGGAACTCAAGAAGAATTTTTCTTGTTTCGTAGATTGCAGAGTTTGGATCAGAACCAGGAATTCTGACTCTACTATCTGTTTCAAAGTCAGTTACTTTGTTGTCAACAAGATTACTGATTGCAATTACGTTTGCTCTGTCAAGATCAATCAATGGTGATACATCTTCTTTTGTGGTTGAAAGTGCAAGTTCAATAGTAAACGATTTGGAATCTCCAAGTAAATTATATTCATTGACTTTAGATGCAATGATTCTTGGATCATCCAAACGATTTAACTTGTTCAGTGCAATATTTTCATAACCCTTATCTTGGAATGATCCCTCAGAACCACTGATACTTGTTCCAGAAGTTGTTTTGATTCTTGCTGTAACATTAGTTCCAGATGGTGCAATCATATTGAATTGTGGGTCAATGTACTCAAATGGGATGTTTTGTGAAACTTCCAGAGCATTGCCACCACCAGACTTTGTAGTTCCAAATGTCTTGGTAGTATCATCTAACTTGAGATAGTAACTATTGAATGTCTTATCTCTTGGATCCATATCATGCTCTTTGTTGATCTTGCGGAGAGAGATTGAATTGAATTCGTACTTATAAACCGCAGCATTTTGTGCATGATTTGACTTCAAACTTGAATCAATAACTCTAGATGTGATTGTAATATCATTTCCAGAAACAGTATTATACGAAATGACTTCCTTATCAATCTTCAGGTATCCAGTGTTAGCAGCGCCAACAGGCGATCCTTCAAAGTTAGCAAATTCAGTTGCATCTGCAACGGTGATAACTGTTGTGTCGTCGTCAATTGAGGAAGAGAGCGAAGTAGGCGCAATGTCACTTGCAAAGTTAACTACTTTGACTTTGTTTGTGCTTGAGTGCATACCATGGTTATGGTGATCAAACAGCATTGTATATCCATCTCTGATTGAATCATTCGTAACAGAAGTTGGTGCGGAAATTATAGCGCCAGTTCCGCTAGAATTGTAATGGGTGAGTGCAGTGCCAGCAACAATATTGCTGCTAACATCATCAACAACAATTAGGTTTGTCTGGGTAACAATTCCTACAATTGCTCTGACTCCAGTACCAGTTGCTCCAATTTGATTTGCAAGTAAGAGATCTCCAACTGCATAACCAGAACCAGCATCAGTAACATTAATTGAGGAAACTGCACCGCTTGAAACCGTAATAGTTGCAAGGCAGGAATTACCAAATCCAGTTAAAGATTCAAAACCAACTCCAGTAAATGTTCCATCGGTCAAACCAATTCCTGCATATGCAAGAGTTGTTGAAGTAGTACCAAGTGCAATAGGACCACCAGAGGAGAATACATTTGCAGTATTGCTTCCTTGTGTGATTGTATTTCCTTGATCAAATACCGTGGTTGTATTTGCAATTGATACATATTGTCTCTTGGAATATGCAACAACTGGGTTGACCTTTCTGATTTTACCAAGAGGAAGTTCATTATTATAGAACTTAACAAAAGATGGGGTATTGGTTACAAACTTCGCTTTAAAGAGTTTGAACTTAAGGTCTTCAAGTTGGCTTGGAGTCCAAGTTGAACTATTTTGTGACTTGAAGAGTGATCCCAAATATGGTTGTCTATTGTATACAGTCTTGAGGAGAAGATCTTCTTCACCCATTCTTGTGATGAATGCCAAGTATTTCTCTGTTGGTGCAACAAGAACCAATGCATACTCATATCCACTTTGAAGATAAACTGGAGTATCAAACGTGAATCGGGTTGGAACACTTCCATCATCTGAAAGTTGTACATCAGATGGTTTGATGTTAACTTCTCCGTAGGGAACGATAGTAGTTGTTGGTGTTCCATCTCTCATGGTTCTGATTTGAACCGTTACTGCAACATTATCATCCTTCGTCTTGAAGTAAACTTCACCACCAGTAATGAAGACTCCATCTTGACTCTTGTTTCTATCAACCAAGAATGACTGTGCAAGAGGATCATACCATCCAGTGTCTCTGGTTTCCTGTACAGTAATAGTCTCTTCTTCAAATTCTTGAGTGACTCTTGTGATTGGTTGATCGCTTCCAATCTGCTTCCTTTCTACTTCTGCAGTCTTAATTGATAAAGTCTGCTCTTGGACATTCTGTGCATATCCTGTAGCAGTGAATACTGCTTGTGCGGAACTTTCACCTGGATCAAGTCTGTTTGCATTCACAGAGCTCGTAGTGAGTCTAATGGTGTTGCTTCCAGTGGTGAATTTAGGATTACTTGCAACCTTTGGATCTGGAATGTGAAGTGAGAAAATAAGATTTCCTTCATCATCAGAAACCAACTGAATGTTATCTACAGTTGCTTCTGCTGTTCCTGTTGTATTGACAAGTTTGCTGCCAGATTTCACCCAACCAAGATGATCGGGTCTTGTTTGAGATGCAAGACCAGCAGTATCAATATTCAACTGTGAACTGGTTCCAGAGTATTGAGTTGTAGAACCACGAGTGTCACTTGGATTGTTGAATGTGCCAAACAGATGGTTTGGTTGTGCCAAACGAACTCTGATACTTGCAGTGGTTGAACCAGGTGGAGTTACTGTGTCAACAATGTCTCCAGTTGCAAATGATCCCCTAACCATCGTAATTGGGAGGAACTTTGGAACTGCGTATTGAGAAAGATCTACGTTTTCCATGAAAACGAAATATCTCGTGTTTGGTTTCAGTCTCTTACCAACAACTTCAATGTTTCTTGATCTGCAATTGAAGAGAACATCAACTCCAACAACTCTGTTGCCGAGACTTACAACTTCTTCTCCAGCAGTCAGTTCAAAACCAAACTCTCTATCAATTCCAGTTTCATTGAAAGTATTCAGCGTTTCAATTTCTCTGGTTACTGCATCAGTTGTGATTCTTCTAATTCCATTACCTCTGAGTGTTCTATCGGAAATTCTTTGTCTTCCGACTACTTCATTTCTAAGAACCTCTTCCTTGATCAGTTCTTTTCCAGTCCAAGTCTGTTCATGAGAATTCCAGTAACTTGCGGCCATGCCACCATTCTCACGATCTTCAACACCCAGAAGAGATGCCATACCATCAAATGGTGAGTCAATCTTAACAACATCTGGGGTTGCAAGAATAACTTCTTCCATCCAGAAATCAGAAGCAGGATTTAGAGTAATAGATCCGACAAAGAGTGCAATGTGGAATGGATTCAGGTTTTCTGTTCTAGTTGCCAGTGGTTGATTTACAAACTCAACTTCACTGTATGCAATGGTTAATCCAGTTCCTCCTCTGGTGATATTTGAATCTTCAAAGTCTTCAATCCAACGATAATCTGCATTTACTGGATCCGACAGGGATGATTTGGTTTCAAATGTAAGTGATACATTTCTTTCTGCAGATCTAGGTCTACACTCACCTCTCTGCATGTCAATATCAAAGAATGACTCGCCGCTGAGGTTATGAGTTTTGTGATTTCTGAAGTTATCAACAAAGAAACCAGACTTAAATTTATCTAATCCAGTGTTTGGATCCTTAATTGAAAGATTCTTAGTATCCGTTTCTAGGAGTGACAGTGTTGTGTACTCTTCAAGATTCTTGATTCTGTTTTCAAGTCCACCGATATCACTCATCGTGAATCTCTTATGTGGAATTGTCTTGACACTAGAATCAATAGTTGCATTGAAGACATATGGTGTCATAGAAATGACAGCGACTTCAAATCCTTCACTATTTGCAATTGGTGCCTTTGGATATTCTGCTGCTTCTCCCTTCTTAACTTCAAAAATACCATCCTTTGTCAAGTACAGTCTATCAATTCTTCCAAGATAGTATGAGTAATCAACAACAATAGTTTTATTTGAAACTACAGTTTCGGATGAAGAACTAGAGAACGATCTACTAGCAAAGGAGAATGGAGAATTGGTTGATGCTGTTGAGTATGCATCTACTCTTGGTCTAATATCAATAAAGTCCGATGCTCTTCTATCAATCGCAAATGGAATATCAGTTGAGTAATTTAAAGAGTTGTAACTGTTGACTGACTCAATAGTTCCACTACTTTCATTATTTGTAAAGTAATCAAAAATAATTCTTAATTTTCTAGTTGGTTCTGCAATGTTTTTATTTCTGATGATTTTACCATAATCACAGAACTCAAGTCTTTGACCATCATCTAACGTATAGTTTTTGGAAATATTTCTATCACCAGCAAGTAAAGTACTAATTGTTGCTGTAATTCCAGAAGTCTTCAGTGTGATTAATTCCCCATATTCAAGTAATCTATCATTTTCATAGACAAAGTTTAACTGAGTTCCACTCACAATATCAACAACACGAGCAACTGCACCAGAGTCACTTCCTATAAATTGTTCACCAACAATTACATTGTTAGTAAAGGTATCACTTTGCGATGATACTACGATAGAAGGAAGATCTGGATTTGATGAATCATTGGATTCAAAAATTGCAAGAATTCTTGATACATCGGGAACATTCAGTGAGATTTCATTATCTTGTACCCTAGTTCCATAAACAGTATTATATGTTAAACCGTCTCCAAATGTAGTAGAACCAATTCCAGATCCTTGATACTTAGATCTATCAATGATCAGATTGGAGCATCTTTGAATTGACTTAGACTTAGATGTCAATTTGCTTCTTCTGCAAGCAGCAGTTAAAGTAGCATTACCAGTTCTAGACAATGCAACGATAGTCATTTCTCTCAGATCTGTGCTGAAAGTTACTTGAGAAGCACGAATCAGTTCTTTTTGTCCAGATTCCCAAGTTAAGATATAGTTGCTCTCTGTAAATGGTTCAAAATACAGATCATTATCACCCAATCCACTTAACTGGAAAGTAAATGAACTTCCAGTTATATTTCCTGTAAGTTGCTTTCTTACAATATACGAACTGTCTAAAAGATTAATAGATGAAACATACTCATTTTGTAACTTAACTCTATAACCTGGGTCTACATTTACATCTAATGAAGGAATGAGAATATCAAGATCAGTCGTTGTTAAGTTTGATGCTGTTACTCCACCATCACAAACTCCAGTAACTGATGCAATACCAGCAACTGTGAAGTTTGATTCGGTGACTGTAGTTACTCTGTTCAGAGTTGGGAGAGTGGCACCAGATTCGGAATATCTAACAATATCTCCTACCTTTACTACATCTCTAAAGTCAGATACTGAGGTTGATGTGACAGTTCCACCCGATGTAACAGTAAACTGACTTGTCTCAGTAAATGATTTCTTTTCTCTATTCAGAGAAACGTTAGCTGCAAATGTAGATACTCCAACTGCTTTATGAATTGCCTTTACATCAGTTAGATCATAGTCTCTAACTACAGTAACATTTCTTCCTACATCTAATCCATTAACTTCTAATGGTTCGTTGATTTGGAAATCACCCTTTACGTCTTGGAGTGAAATAGTAGTTCCGCCACTTACTGAAGTAGCAACAAATCCATTAGAACCACTGTACTTACCCTTAACATATGCATCTGCTACAACAGTGATTGCAAATCCAACAGTGATGTTTGTGAAAGTTTGAATATCAAGAAGTCGTACTTCGTAAGTTGTTGTACTAACTCCCGTTACATTCTTTTGGTTGTAGTCAAATACTCTTGCTTTACCGATTTGTGTGGAACTTCCGTCAAGGAGTCCAGTATCAGCAAGTCTTCTATCATGTAAATCTACAGAATATGTCGTAGAGAATCCAATTGTTGGTGATCCATATACATTTTCAACATCAACAACGTTGCCAATTTTAATGGGGAGACTGACGTTCTCTTTTGATTTTGTAGTTCTTGGTTTTACTACATCAATAGAAGTTGTAGAAGTTTTATCAATTTCATATCCCCTTACATATGCCTTTCCTGGGGAAACTTGAATTGTAAAGATATTATCTGAAGGTGTATTGCCATTTTGAGTTGTCTGAGTATCTAAGTATACTCCATTATTTCCAATTCTATCGTTCAGAGATTCTCTAACGTCCAGTGCGAACTGTTTTACATAGTAATCTCCAGACTCGTCATAAGTTCTTCTTGCTAATTCGTCCTTGAATATGTTATAATCTGTTTTATTGACAAAAGTCTGCAGTACACCATTATCAATACGCATCAACTCCACAAAATCTAAATCATTTGTGTCAGTTAACAGTTTTTTGCTGAGAGATGCAGTAATTCTGAATCTGTCTGCTCCAGGTGCTGATTCATTAGAGAATCCCTGGGCATTATCATACAGATCAGAGTTTTGTGAAGAAGCAGTGACGATCTCTTCGGTGATTGTAAGTCCAACTCTGTAATTTGGACTGTTGCTATATTGGTCTAATACTATGGTTGAGGATGGAACCTTTACAAAATATCCTCTAATAAAGAAAACTCCTTCACTAATTGATGCAGAAGATCCAATTTTCGTGGAATCAGAAACAATACATCTAGCAAATTGATTATTTGCACTGATTGATGTAGAAGAGAAATTAATATCAGAAAGAGTAATTAAGTTTTCTCCATTTTGGAAAACTTTAGTCGTTCCATCACTTCCAGATCTTGTATATTTGACATAAAGAGTATCATAACCATCTTCTGACTCTACATAAGTCAAACTGTTTACGACAGTTGCCCTTACACCAGAAGTTTCTCCTTCAATTTCAATATTATTATTGACTAAGTAACTAATGTAAGATGAAACTGGGACACTTAAGAAGTTTGGATCTATTCTTACTGCAAAGTAACTATCGTCATAAAAAGTGCCGCCAGGAATGACGACAGATCCTTCTTTGAAAAAGTGTTGACCAAACTTTTCTATTTGGTTTTGAAGAATTGATTGTAATGTAGTTAATTCCCTAGACTGGATTGGGTATCCAGGCTTGAACAGAACCTTATTATAGTTCTTGTCTTCATTAAAATCATCAAAATATGGAGAGACATTTAAATTGGTGTTCTGGGTCATGTTCTTAGAACTCTACTACAATTTTTACTTCTTCTTTTTGCGAGGATGACCTCGTTATAGGTGCTCTATTGTCAATATAGATAATTTCACCTGAATATTTCTTTACATCTGGATTTGCTTTTCCTGAAGTAAATGTTTGACCCAGATTTATGATTTTTCCTCCAACTTGAATAGTGTTGGCATTAAAAGTTGTATCTGGTATCAGTGCTGCTCCAGTAATGGATGTACAATTCACCGTTGCTGCAGCACCAACAAAATCATAAAGTTTATAATTATATGTTGCTAATGTAGAAAGACCGACTGGTTGATAATATCTCAAAACTCCTGTGTTTTTATCCCAGGAAGCAACATAACCAACAGCAGTAGACCCAACACCAACAGTTTGTGTAATTAAGGCATTCTCAGGATATAAAGTATCTGACGTATTGCCAGCACCGATTGGTGTCAACTTCAACGCCCCAAGATTGGTTGCGGTAGAAGTATTTATTATGTCCGTCTGACTTCCATAAGTGATTGGATTCTTGACAATACCAACACGAGAAAAGGTGTTTCCGATCACATAATCTGGATCAGAGTCATACTTAGAATAGACCATGACTCTGTGTGATCCGAGTTCACGATAAATGTCTTTACCATGTCCTCCTTTTGGTGGAATAATTACTTCAAATGAACCACCACTTCCACTTACAACTGCAACCGATCCAGATGATGTTGTTCCAAAGTTTAAAAGTGCTTTGGTATATCCAGATCCACCATTCGTGACCTGAACGCTGGTGATTTCTCCACCAGTGATTGAGACTGATGCAAATCCACCAGTGCCGTCACCAAGAATTGGAATATTGGAGACTGTTCCAGTGGAAGAACCTCCACTCAGAGAATATCCACTACCCCTATTCTTAATAACAATTGTTTCTAATTTACCCTCAACAGCAGCATTTTTTACTGCTTCTGTATTTGCATCACCCCAGTTACTTGGAAGTGGAATGTAGTTATCTGTAGTGAACTTTACAATATCTGCAGGTGAAATAGTGTAAAGGTACTTCCAGAGATATCCATCAGAACCATTGCCTGCTTGTTGTGGAACAGTGTCTACAAAATTTGGTTCATTCAGAGACTTTTGACCGTTTGGATAGTCTGGGTTAGCACCATTGTTTAAGCAGATATAAACCTTATACTCAGAGTTTACAATGTAGAAACGAGATTCGTACAGTGTTTTTGCATTTGTTTGTGAGGCAGCATTATCAATGTCATAATTATTTCTGTACATATCATAAGTTATACCAGACTGCCAGGTATATCTTGTGATAATTCTAGCAACATCACTTGCAGTTACTCTCTTGAGGAAGAGCATACTGTCATGGTATGAGTCCTCTTGCTCAAATGAATCTCTTGGATCTGGTGGACTAGTTGACCAATTTGTATCACCATAATTATCAATGTCTACATTGCTGGGATTTGGGTGTCCCAGAAAAGTGTAGT
>Ga0208162_1001530_pt1 | contig 11948 bp, 14 predicted proteins | sample CB_VirMetaG_4_FD_184539 | JGI IMG/M metagenome (GOLD analysis project Ga0208162, IMG submission 184539) | Freshwater to marine saline gradient viral communities from Chesapeake Bay - CB_1508_1M Viral MetaG (SPAdes) (version 4) | ecosystem: Environmental > Aquatic > Marine > Coastal | place: USA... | reverse complement strand
TGCTGACTGGTGTTTACGCAGGTTCTGCGTCTGGTTCGTCGGATAGTCGTGTTACTATCAGCCTTGTCACGTCATTCATCAACGGTGACAGTTTTGCTGACGACGGATACCTGCACCCTGTCGCTGCTGTGAGCATTCAGGACAGTTCTGCGACGTTCCCGAATTTCGGCCCGTTCCCAATCCCTGCGGGAGAGTGGGTTGGGTTCAGGGCGACGTGGGACAAGGCGACGACTATCACGGCTGGCTTCTTTGGGTACATAGAAAACGCTTGACGAATCGGTTGGTTTATGGGACAGAGGGATCAGAGCGCCAAGAGCGCCATATAAGCCCAACAGAGCGTCTTGAACGCCGGGCTAACTCAGAGGCGGTGCTTTGCATCGCCTCTCTTTTTTTGGCATACTGAACCTGCCAACCAACCGGGAGGTATGCGTGTCGTATTGGGAATGGCTGAGACTCCGAAGTATCACTCTATTCCGTCTTTTTGACTGCATGTCGCGGCACCCAAACACCCACCTTTGAAAAGACAAGTAGCGTCGTGGTATACCTGCCACGACGCTTTTTTGTTTTGGGTGGACTATGCCTTATCGCCAACTCCCCGCACGGCTCCGCGCCTTGATACCCGCCGCTCATGGGCAGGAACTCTTTCGCAATGTCTTCAACAGTCAAATGGCTTCCGGCAAGCCGGAGTCCGTAGCCTTCGCGTCGGCATGGGCTGCGCTTGAAGGTGCTGGCTACAAGAAGGGGCCAGGCGGTAAGTGGACGCGGGTGGAGAAATCCTCCAGAACCGCGCTCCAGAACAAACTGGACGAGTGGAACGAGAAGTATTCTGCCAAGCATGGAAAAATTTCGATAGGCATGTTGCAGGACGTGTATGACAGGGGCGTTGGGGCCTACCGCACGAACCCGCAGAGCGTCAGGCCGAACGTCAACTCTCCTGAGCAATGGGCAATGGCCCGCGTAAACAGTTTCCTCTCCGCTGCGCGTGGCTCCAAGAAAATCGAGCACGACAAGGACATTCACGACAAGATCAAGAAGTCGCAGCCGTCGCCGTCCGCTGTGCATGTGCCGTCTGCCGAGTGGGACAAGGCCGAGACGTACCGTGCGCCTGCTGCGGCGCGTAACAATGCCCGTCGCGTCCTGCGCTGGAAAGAGAAGTATGGCGACGAGGTGAAGGGCATGACGCAGGTGGGCTGGACACGCGCCAATCAACTTGCGTCTGGTGAGAACCTGAGCCGTGAGACTGTTGCTCGCATGTCGGCATTCGCACGGCATCGCAAGAACGCAGAGGTTGATCCGAAGTACAAGGACACGCCCTGGAAGGACAGAGGCTATGTGGCGTGGCTTGGGTGGGGCGGCACCAGCGGCGTGAATTGGGCCAACTCAGTGATGGACCGCCTCAAGAAACGCCAGATTGACGACGACACGTTCACCATGCCCGATGAAGCGCGTTCACGCTCAATGGAATTGGGCCTTGAGGGTGAAATTCACGTCCACGACAGAAACGGCCAAGCCGTTTACATGCCGGGCGAGGATCACGAAGAATATCTTGAGCGAATTGCCGAAATGGCGGGCATTGAATCCGAGGATGCGGACGAAAATGGGCAGGGGTTGCTTGAGCGTGCCATATCCGCGATTATTGAAACTGTTATGGCTGAAAAGGCAATTCATAAATCCTTCGAGGAAACCAAGTTCCTCAAAGTAGACGACGAACAGCGCATCGTCTACGGATGGGCGTCTGTTGTCACTGAAGACGGTGAGCCTGTAATTGACACTCAGGGCGACATTATTTCCACCGCTGAAATGGAAAAAATGGCGAACGACTTCATGGAAGATGTTCGCATGGCCAAAGCAATGCACGACGGCGATGGAATTGGCGAAGTAATTCATTCGCTTCCGCTGACTGCTGAATTGGCCAAAGCCCTTGGAATTGAGAGTGACCTTGAGGGCTGGATTATCGGAATGAAGATCCACGACGATGATGCGTGGAGCAAAATCAAATCAGGCGAATACGCCGGGTTCTCGATTGGAGGGAAAGCCGATGCCTCGTAACCTGATGAACATCCGCCTTGATGAAGTCAGCGCCGTTGATGCGCCGGCCAACAAGAGCGCCAAAATCGTTCTCTACAAACGCGACGGAGATAGCATGAACGAAGACGATATGTCTGACGCCATGAAGGCGAAGATGAAAGAGTACATGGACAAGGGCTACTCGAAAGAGGACGCCATGAAAATGTGCATGGGCGAGAAAACACAGAAAGGAGGCCCCAACATGGACCCTCAAGAACTCGCTGAGAAGCTGGAAGCCCTTGAGGGACAGGTTGCTGACCTGACCAAGCGGGCCGAGGCTGCTGAAGCCGCGAAAGCGGAACTGGAGAAGGCTACTGATGAGGCGGGCTTTGACATCGAGGAAGGCAAGCTGGCCAAGCGTGCCGATCCTGAGTTCATCGAAGTCGGTGGCGAGAAAGTCGAGAAGTCGGCTGTCCCTGCTGCTGTTCTGAAGGCGCTTGAGGCTCAAGCCGAAGAAGTCGCCAAGATGAAGGCCAAGGAAGCCGAAGTCGAACTCGCCAAGCGTGGCGCCGAGACTCTGCCTCACCTGGCTGGCACTGACCTTGCCAAGGGCAAGTTGCTGGAAGCCATCGGCGGTGACGAAGAAGTTCTGAAGTCGCTGAAAGCCGCTGACGCTGCCATCGCAAAGGCAATGGAAGAAATCGGGAACAACCCGATGGACGACGAATCGTCGGCCAACTACCGCCTGAACAAGATGGCGGACGAATATGCGGAAGCCCACAAGGTTCCGTTCGAGTCGGCGTATGCCGAAGTCACCAGATTCGGTGAGGGCCGCGAACTGATGCTCGCTGCTCGCGCCGAAGGCTAAAAGGAGGGGCACAAATGGCCTTTAATAATGCTCAACACGTTGTCACCCTTGAAGCCGGTGCCAACTACGCTACGAAGCAGTTCTTCTTCGTCAGCATGTCGTCCGACGGTCAGATTGACCCGACTGGCGACGGTGCTGCCGCAATCGGCGTTCTGCTGAATGATCCTGCGGCACAGGGCCGCGCTGCTGAAGTCTGCATCGGTGGACTTACCCGCGTCGAGTGCGGAACTGCTGGCGTGACTGCTGGTGACGACATCGCGTCGGACGCTAGTGGAAATGCTGTTCCCGCCGCAACTGGTGATGTGATCCTTGGTACCGCTCTTGAGACGGGTGCTGACGGTGAAGTCATCTCCATCATCTTCCAGCCGCGTAACGCTGCTGCCTAAGTCTGAAGGAGACAGATAAATGGCACAACCTACCAATAGCGCGGTCCACGTTGACAGTGCGCTGACCAACATCTCGGTTGCGTTCCTTCAGAACGCCAACAACTTTGTGGCCGGTCGGGTCTTCCCGAACGTTCCGGTGTCGAAGCAGTCGGACCGCTACTTCATCTTTGACCGTGGTTCGTTCAACCGCGACGAAGCACAGAAGCGTGCTCCGGGCACTGAATCGGCTGGCGCTGGTTACGAACTGGACAACACGCCGACCTACTTCGCCAACGTCTATGCGTTCCATCAGGACGTACCGGACCAGGTTCGCGCCAACGCGGACGCTGCCGTCGACGTTGAGCGTGCGGCTGCTGAACTGGTGATGCACAAGATGCTCATCAAGCGTGAGAAGGATTGGGTTACGTCCTTCTTCTCGGGCAGTGTCTGGACCAACGACTACGACGGTGTTGCGTCTTCGCCTAGCGCGAACGAAACCATCCAGTGGTCGGACGGCACGTCGGGCGATCCGATTGGTGACATCCGTGACGCGAAGTCCACCATCCTTGAGAGCACCGGCTTCATGCCGAACACTCTGGTTGTTGGCCAGAAGGTTATGGACGCTCTTGTGGACCACCCGGACATCGTTGACCGTGTGAAGTACGCGACCTCCACCACGGAGTCGCCGGCGATGGTCAACGAGCGCACGCTTGCTGCTCTGTTCGGCCTTGACCGCATCGTTGTTTCTCGCGCAATCGAGAACACCGCTGCTCAGGGCGCAACCAACTCGCACTCGTTCATCGGCGGCAAGAAGGCGCTGCTCACCTACGCAGCACCGGCTCCGGGCCTGATGACGCCGACGGGCGGCTACACCTTCTCGTGGAGCGGCTTCATGGGCCAGACGAACGCTTTCGGCATCGCCACGAAGCGTTTCTATATGGACCCGCTGGAAAGCACCCGTGTTGAGGCCCAGATGGCCTACGACATGAAGCTGGTGTCTGCTGACTTGGGCTTCTTCTGGGATACCATCGTAGCCTAAACGGTTGGTACAAAAGAATGGAAAGGGCGGTGCGATTGTGCCGCCCTTTTTCTTTGTGTATGGTTATGGCAAACAAAATATGGAGTTTAGTAATGGCCCGACTGGTATTTAGAGAGTTTGACGCAAGCAAGCCGACATATGCGCGACGTGCTTTTATCGCCAATGGGCATGGGTTCAAGGTTGGAGATGTATTTGATTGGCGGCGCATGGCTGTCAGTCAGCGCCGTGCAAAGCAGATGTTTGAGGCAGGTTGGATCAAGCACGATACCGAAAGCGATAAGAAAGCACCCGAACCTGTGGTAATTGAGCCTGAAATTGCCGTTAAGGATAAGGTATCATTTGAGCCGCAGATTGTTGTTGAGGATAATCTTGACGCGATTGACGACATGAAAGAACTGCGTCGAATTGCGGACAAGATTGGTGCACCGTATAAAGTGAGCAAGGCCGATCAGCGATTGGTCATCCGTGAACACATGAACAAGGAGGCTGACTAATGGCCGTTACTATCTCGCTGTATGACCATACGGCAAAACTGTTTGCAGACGGCTCGAATGCCGCCGGCGATACCTACAAACTGAAGTTGTATGCAACGGCGACGTTTACGGCAGCGGACACGACGCTGGCTGGCGTGACGGGCACCGAGGCGACAACCGGCACGGGCTACACCGCTGGCGGCCAGACGCTTGCGAACGTGGCTGTGACGACTGTCACGACGAACGACGCGAAGTTTGACGCTGATGACGTGACGTGGACGGCTTCGGGCGGCTCGATTGATGCGGCCTACGGCATCATCTACAACGACACGGACACCAACGATCCGCCGATTGCCTTCATCGACTTTGATGGCACGCAGTCGGCTGGTGACGGCACCGACTTCAAAGTTGTCTGGAACGCGAACGGTATCTTCACCTTCACGGTGGCCTAATGGTTACGCTCGTCAACCGCGCCAAGGTAGCGACGGCCACAACCGGCACCGGGACGATCACTCTCGGTGCCGCCGAAAGCGGCTATCAGACGTTCGCTGACGCGGGCGTCACTGATGGCGACGTGGTGCGTTACGTCATCGAGGATGGCACGGACTGGGAGATCGGCACAGGCACCTACACGGCGTCTGGTACTACGCTGTCTCGCACGGTTGACGAGAGTTCCAATTCTGACGCTGCTCTGAACCTTTCGGGCAGCGCGGTGGTTTATGTGTCGGCTGCGGCTGAGGATATTCCCTTTAATTATGCAGAGGGAGTTTGGGATAATAACACCGTTGTCCCCCCAAGTGCTACAGGCTCTTATTCTGTCGCTATTGGACGTGAATCATCCGCCACCACTACAAGCGCATCCGCATTTGGTTTTCAATCTGTTGCTTCTGGAACTCAATCGGTCGCAATAGGTGACGCAAGGGCATCTGGAACTAGTAGTTTTGCGGCGGGAATCGGAGACAACAGCACCACTTATGGTGCCAAAGCAACATACTCGGTTGCGGTTGGTTATCTTGCCACAGCTTCCAACTTTGGGGGTGCGGCATTCGGGAAAGGTGCGACGACTGCTGTCAACAATTACAATGTTGCTATTGGAAACAGTTATACAAGTGGGGCTGATGCCTTCGCCGCAGCCATCGCCAACAACACCTCAAGCTATGGCGCTACTGGGGCTAACTCGGTGGCGATGGGGAGCTTGGCTAAATCAAGTGGAATAGCAACAACTTCTATAGGCAATCAATCTATATCTTCTGGCACTGATTCAGTTGCTATCGGAGATTTAGCGGAAGCTACTCAGACTTTTTCTTATGCTATAGGATACGATACAACAGCATCTGGCGCTCTTTCTTATGCAATCGGTAGGGCGGCTACAGCAAGTGAATACGCTAGTTTTGCCTTGGGGACTTATGCGGTTTCTAATGTGCAAGGAAAGTTCGCTTATTCCGCAGGGCGAATAGCAAACGTAACAGGCTCTGCCCTCTGTGGTCTGTTTCACCTTATGTCTGACACTACAGACGCCACACCAGAGGCCCTAACAACCACCAACACTGCCGCATCCACCACCAACCAAATCATCCTCCCCAACAACTCTGCTTACGCCTTCCACGGCACCATCGTAGCGCGTGAGCAAGCATCGGCAGGCACAGACTGCGCGGCATGGAAGATCGAGGGCTTGATCCGGCGTGAGGGCAGCGCAGGTACGACAGTGCTGGTGAACAGCGCCACGACTGTCATCGACAACACCCCCTCTTGGGGCTTGGCCCTGAGCGCAGACACAACCAACGGTGGGCTCAAAATCGAGTTCACAGGCGCAGCGGCTACGAACATCCGCGTCGTGGCTTCAATTCATACTAGCGAAGTCACGTACTGATGGCCTCTTTTGCGGAAAAAATAGAACCTTACGCAGTTCAAATCTCTGAGAGTGGCTGCATGATCTGGACGAGATGTGTTGATGCCCTCGGCTACGGCAGAATGTATTACAAAGGCCGCTCTGACCGTTCTCACAGGGTTTCCTTTGTGCTTTCTACTGGCTCTGAAATCCCAGACGGAAAGCAGATCAATCATCACTGCGACATTCGCTGCTGTGTAAACCCCGACCATCTCTATCTTGGAGACAAGAAAGACAATGTGATGGATATGGTGCGGCGAGGTAGGCACGCTGGCGGAAGGGCTGACGTCGTGGCCAAGCAGTCAAAAGCGATGACCGGAAGGTATTTGGGCGACGCAAATCCTCGGTGTAAGATAAAGGTTTGCGACCAGCAGGCAATCTTGGACCTCTTAGACTCCGGCAAAAAGATGCAGGCCGTTGCGGCTCTGTTTAACGTACATCCCACCTACCTGTACTCGCAGGTCAAAAAATGGAGAAACGCTTATGGCGATCCAGTTGAACCTTGAAACCAGCCAGTACGGCACCCCGTTTGCTGGCGCTTACTTTCGCATCGTCACGGCGGCTGTCAGCCGTATGCGTGAGGGCGGGCCGAAATTCACCGTGATGATTGACGTTGCTGGCTATGCCACGGCTACTCCTGGCGACGATACGCGCGAGGTGGACTTCCGGCGCTACCATGCCGACTTGGCCGAGGTGGAGGCCGCTGCTGGCGCTCAGTTCCTCGACAAGTGCTATGCTTGGGTCATGGCGCAGGATGATATGGCTGGGAGCGTTGCGGTCTGATGAGCGTTGTAATCGACTACACGACCGGCTTTTTTAAGCCCGACAATAGCGCCGAGAAGGTAGTCGCCATTACATCATCTGCTGGCGCTGCCACGCTTACCATGACGGCTGGCAATTTGTTCACGCATACGCTGTCAGAGGATGTGACTTACACGTTCTCCAGCCCGCCTGCCACTGGCACCGCCTATGGCTTTACGCTCAAGGTAACGCAAGACAGCACGGCTCGCACCATCACTTGGCCTGCCTCGGTTGATTGGGCCGCTGCGACTGCGCCGACACTCTCGACTGGTTCCGGCGATGTGGATGTGTTCGTGTTTCTGACGCATGACGGTGGCACCATTTGGTATGGCTTCACTGCGGGGCAAGACCTGTCATGAGCATTGCGAGGCTGATGCAGCAAGCGGCGGCTGGTGTGCCTGCTGGCGGCGGTATTGAATTTGTAGGCTATAACGACACGAACCTTCAGGGTAGTTATACTCTTGATTATCCAACCGGCACACAAAGCGGAGACCTTTTGTTCTTATTTTGCGGAAATGATGGAGCCATTTCGACTACCACACCTTCGGGCTGGACAAGAATTGTTGAGGGATATGCTCCTATAGAGGCATTTTATCGCACAGCGGGCGCTGAGAGTTCTGTTATTGCTCCTGCCGGAACTACGCCGTCTATAGGTGGGGCTATAATTTCTTCGTTCAGAAATGCTGCTTATGTGCAATCAAACACACTAAATTCTGGCACAGGGCATACACCACCCACATCATTTACTTCCTTTTCTGGGGCTACGGTAAACAATTCTTGCGTGTGCTTTGTTTGGTATGATGACGATGTGCAATCTGGCGATGCAACACAAACAGATTTTTCAGTTATTGTATCTGATTTCTATGGCACGGGCGCTGGTGCAGGTTGTTCAATGAATGCAACTTACGCTTTAAATATTGTGGATTCGACTACGTTTACGCCACCCGACTTAAATGCCAGCGGCATTACAAGCGAAGGCTATAGTTCTTGGGCCTTTGAAATTGAACCAACATAGGAGCGACCATGCTGCTAGTCAAAACCGCAAACGGACAGGTAGAGCAATTCCCTTACACGCTCGGAGACCTTCGCCGTGATAACCCGCAGACCAGCTTCCCTAAGCGGATTGGTGATGCGATCCTTGCCAAATACGGCATTTACCATGTGATGCCTGACCCACAGCCTGCGCATGATCCTCTGGTGCAGACTGTCGTGCGGGACGCCCAGCCTCACAACAACGAGACAGCCGTGGACGAGGAGACGGGCGAGACCTACGAGACAGGCCGCTGGGTGATTGGCTTTACTGTCGTCAACAAGCCGCAGGACGAGGCCGAACTTGCCGTCAGAAACCAACGCAACCACCTTCTTGCCGACACCGACTGGATGGCCCTGAGCGACAACACGATGACACCTGAGTGGGCGTCGTATCGGCAGGCGCTTCGTGATATTACTGGACAAACAGGCTTCCCGTATTCGGTGAACTGGCCCACTAAACCGGAGTAACCAATGCTCGGCTTCAACCCTCTAGCTTCTGCGCCCCTCGCGGATGATGGGGGTGTGGTCGCAACGCCGGTAACGATAGATGTCCCGGCTGCTGACATAGCACTGGCCGCATTGGCCCCTGCCATTGCCAGCGGCGCGTCTGTCACCGTTCCTGCGGCAGATACCGCACTCGCCGCTCTTGCACCTGCCATCAACACAGGCGTCAGCCTTGTAATTCCCACAGCCGATGTTGCGATTGCAGGGTTTGCGCCTGTCATCAACACAGGCGTAGCCGTCGCCGTACCTGCCGCAGACATAAGCCTGGCTGCTCTATCACCGGAAATCATTACCGGTGTAACGCTAAACATCCCCGCTTCGGATATAGCACTCGCCGCTCTTGCGCCGCAGACGCAGACCGGCGTCAGCCGCGTTGTCCCTGCCATTGACTTGAACATCGGGGCACTGGTTCCTGCCGTCAGCACAGGCGTACAAGTTTCTGTACCTGCCGCTGACACGGCTATTGCCGCTCTTGCTCCTGAGATTGTAACAGGCTTGGCAATCAATGTACCGGTTGCGGACATTGCCGTCGCTGCCGAAGCCCCTGCTGTTCTGACCGGCGTTAGCCTTAGCATCCCCGCTGCTGACATCAGCGTCGCAACGCTCGCTCCGCAGACACAGACTGGTGTCAGCCGTGTCGTTCCTGCAATTGACCTCAACATCGGCGCACTTGCTCCCAGCATCGCTACTGGCGTCAGCGTAGCAATTCCTGCGGTTAACATTGCACTCGCTGCTCTTGCGCCTACCGTCGCTGGTGGTGCCTCTGTCACTGCCCCTGCTGTTGACACGGCTATCGCGGCCAATGCGCCCGCTATCTCGGCAGGAGCGTCAGTCTCCATACCTGCGGCGGATACCGCTATCGCCGCCCTGTCGCCGGAAGTCCTGACTGGTGTTACGCTTGACATTCCGGCTGCGGATATTGCCATTGCGGGGCAGGTGCCTGATCTGTCCATCGGCGGCGCTATTATCATTCCGTCAGGCAATATCGGCATCGCGGCAAACGCGCCGGAAGTCCTGACAGGTGTGGCTGTATCTGTTCCTGCTGCAAACATCGCCGTCGCGCCCGCTGCGCCGCAGGTGAGCACAGGAATTCGCGTCTCAAGCCCTGCCGCCAATGTTGCATTGGCTGCAAACGCACCTACCATCCTGACAGGTGTAGCTGTCAATGTTCCCGTTGCCAATATCGCACTGGCCGCACAAGTTCCGACGATTGGTACAGGCGTCCTGCTTGACGCGCCGTCCGTTGACATCACCATCGCCGCCCAAGCACCCAAGGCCAGCACGGGCGTCATCGTCAGCGTTCCAGCCGCCAACGCCATCTCGATTGCAGCCAATGCTCCCGTCCTGCGGTTTGGCGCAGCCGTATTCGTACCTGCTGCCGATACCGCCGTCGCAGCCAACGCTCCTGATGTTCTCACCGGCGTCACCGTCAACGTACCAGCCAAGAACATTGCTATCGCCGCGCAGACGCCAACAATCAGCACTGGCGTCATCGTCACCGCTCCTGCGGCCAACATCAATGTCGCACCGCTCGCTCCGCAGGCGAGTATCAGTGCTCGTGTGGACGTGCCCGCAGCGGACATCGCACTGTCCGTACAAACGCCGGATATCAGAACTGGAGCGTCGGTTGCTGTTCCCGTGGCGGGAACCAATATCGTCGCGCTTGTCCCACAGATCAGCGTCAGTGCTCTAATCATTGCGCCAAGCGCCAACATCACGCTTGCTGGTATTGCGCCGTATCTTGGTGATGCAAGCGGGCGGCGTCAGGAACTGCCCATAAATTCCGACAATGGTGGAACCTTGGGTATTGATGCAAACGGTGGTAGTATCGGGCAGACTTCAAATGGCGGCACGATAACAAGGGTTGCGGCGTAATGGCTACCTTCAACATAAAGCAAAACGACACAAGCCCGGCAATCCTGTACGCGCTAACTCCGACGACTGTAAATCTCGGAGGCGCAGCCGTACAATTTCGGATGCGCGAAGTCGGATCTACAACATGGACGCTGACGGATGATGCAGTTGTCGTCACTGCCACCGTCACCCCTACCGTTCGTTATGATTGGGCCGCTGCTGATACGGCAACTCCAGGCTTCTATGAGGCCGAGTTCGTTGTCACCTACAGCGACGATACAATTGAGACATTCCCGAACAGCGAGTTCATCACCATCAATATCGTTGGCGATGAGACGGGACTGTCTGAGCGCATCAACAATGTGCGTTTCTTGATTGGCGACACGGATTCATCCGACTATGCCATTACCAATGACAACGTATCCTTTGCACTGACACAGGCTGGTGATGATGTGTATCTCGCGGCTGCCATTTGCGCGCGTGCCTTGGCTGGCAAATACGCGACTTACGTTGATACGAAGGTTGAAAGTGTATCAAGCAGTTACAGCCAACTCAGTGAGAATTATTACAAACTGGCAACACGACTTGAGGCTCAATCCAAGAAGTACGGCTCGAAGGGGCTTGGCGTCCCTGCCGCTGGTGGCCTGACATACACCGACATGGATGCGGCTGACGAAGATACCGACCGCGTGAAGCCGAAATTCCGTCAGGACCAGTTTGCGTGGCCACCCCGAGACCCCGATGACTATCCGTATTCAGCATGATTGTTTTGTAATCGGCTCAGGCCCGTCCCTTGAGGGTTTTGATTTTGACAGGTTGCCTGCGGCGTTTCGCATAGGCGCCAACAAGTCCGCATGGCTGGCAAATTGCGATGTGCTCGTGTCGGTTGACAGGCGGTTTCATCGTGAGTTCCGCAAACAGATAGAAGCGTTTCCCGGCGACAAGTTCATGGCGCGGGCAGAAGATGAGCCTATTCCCGGTGTGACATATGCCGCCTATGAGCGGGGCGAGGGGCTGTCAGAGAGTATCAGTACCCTGAAGGGCACGAATAGCGGGTTCGCTGCCCTGAACGTGGCTTATATTCTTGGTTACAAGCGCATTGGGCTATTGGGCTTTG
>Ga0208162_1001528_pt1 | contig 11950 bp, 13 predicted proteins | sample CB_VirMetaG_4_FD_184539 | JGI IMG/M metagenome (GOLD analysis project Ga0208162, IMG submission 184539) | Freshwater to marine saline gradient viral communities from Chesapeake Bay - CB_1508_1M Viral MetaG (SPAdes) (version 4) | ecosystem: Environmental > Aquatic > Marine > Coastal | place: USA... | reverse complement strand
ATACTTCGTTCTTTTTAGAAATAATCAAATGAGACATAATCCATAGGATTCACCTATGAATATTTAGTCCCCACCATTAAACTTGAAATCTAATACTGCTTTGTATAGTTCTGTTTTTAAATAATTAAGATGCTCTTGTTCATATGGATGTCTGGATGGATGTCCTTCCCAAGTCTCAATTCGTTTACATACACAATGATATAAAAGATGTATATCTTCTATACCAAAATCTAAAACAAAAGGTGATTCTTTATCATCCATTAGTTGTAACCTGCTTGGAACTTATGCCACTCAATTGAATTTTTAATTTGAAAAGTTCTGTTTGAAATGTTTTTGATAATTTCTTCTAAGAATTTTAATTCAACATCATAATAACGGATCTTAAGATCTGCTTTATTAAGTTTCTCATCAGCACCCAAATACCTTTGTAATGCTTCTTTATCTTTGATCCTATAGTGAAACTCTTCTTCCCTATAAACTTCTTCTGGTGCTTTTCCTGAATAAAAATTGTGTCGTTCTAGTTTGACGTTATTGTATTGCACTCTTGCGTTTTCTCTCAGCAGTGTAATAGTATTGTATAAATTATAATACTTTGAGTGGAGTTGGGGAATTTTTAATGATTCATCATGTAGATTATCAGGGTCGATTTGGGAATCTCTTTCCCACATCTCCTGAATTTGTTCAAGGTTCATAAGGGAGTTCTACCGTCTGATGCTAGTATATCGTATATATCATACTCAAAAGTGACTTCTGCTGTCAAGTAATTAATGTCTGTGTCAGTTGCCGTAAACTCAAGTGTTGTTAAATTGACGGGAAACAAATTTCTGAATTTTACAATAGCTTGTGTTCTGTAGTTACTATTTAAAATATATAAACTTCCATCACTAAATTGTTGCTCCAAATCCCTAATACCATCCTCATCTGTTGTAAGATCTTTAAACTGTTGAGGTGAATCTGGAAATCCTAATCCAATTAACCAATTATGAACTGACATATAATTTTCAAGATTTTCATCAACCAAGAATCTCAATTTAAATATATCATAAATCAACACATCTCCAGGAACAGGACGATGTTTTGTGTAAGTAGCCTGCTTTGCCGTTGGAGCTTCAATTTCTGGCAACTTTGCAGAATTTGAAAAGAATGCAACTTTTGGTATCTTTGCTATAGAAAATTTAAACCCAATTGGGGACAGAAAATTTCTATTTTCTATCTGATTTGCAAAACCTGATGCCATCTTTTTATTTCTATTTAGATAAAAAAAGAGGATCCCGAAGGATCCTCTGAGAAAATATGTGAACCAATATCACATGAGGTTTTGAACAGTAACTCTTCTGTAGTAGAGGTTGCTGTTTGCGGTGATACGACCCAGACCTTGGTTGGTGGCATCGCCTTCTGCGAATGGGTTGGAAACAAGACCATAACGGGTCTTGAAGCCAATCTTGGGCTGGAAGGTGTTCTCACCAACGGCACGTACCATCTGGAGAGGTACATATGGGCAATAGAACAGACCTGCGTCATAAGGTGAAGAACCCTTATAACCGACGACGTAGTACTGGTTAGCAGCACTATTTGCAGAATAAGGATCGATGTAGACACGATACTTACCAGCAAGAACACCTGCGAAGGTGTTACCAGTGTCATCAACCTGGAGGTTTGCGTTAAGTGCGGGGGTGTAATCCAGTACACCTGCCATGGTGAGTGCAGAAGCAACATCGGCAGAGCAAAGGATCATGTTACCCTTCCCTCTACGAGTGTTCTGTGCGATTGCGTTGGCATCGCGCTCGATTTGGAAAATCAGACCCTTGAACTTCTCAACAGACCAACGACCGTTGGAGTCAACATCGAGGTCGAAACGTCCGGTGTTTGCAACGTTGGTGGTAGCACCAGTCGAAGCAGCCTTGTAGATGGTTCTGATGACTTCACGGTTGATCTCGGCAAGAATCTCAGTGGAGAGAATGTTTGCGAGTTCAGCTTCTGCATTCAGACCGTGAATTGCCTTCAGATCCTGAGCAAGTTCGAGTGAGTACTCTGCCTTCAGTGCTCTTGACTTAGCAGTAACAGTGACCTTCTCGATCGAGAATGCCATCTCGTTGAAGTCGTTACCGGCTTCGCCAAGTGCTTCTGCGGTTGCGGTATCCATACCACGACCGACGTTGTAATCATTCTGAGTGGCATTGCTGGAAGGATTCAGAAGACCAGGATTGGTTCCTTCCTGTCCTCCAGTACCGAAACCAGCAGCAGCACCATCACCTGCTTCTGCGGTGTATGAAGTGGTGCTGAATGCACCATCAGTACCAACACCAGAGAATGCGGTATCTGCTTCGTTGAACAGTGCTTCGTTACCACTCTGGGTGCCGTAGCGGGAACGCATTGCGAAGATGAGTCCAGTAGGACCGTTCATTGGTTGAACGCCTGCGAGGTCATATGCGACCAAGTTAGGCATGGAGCGTCTGATCAGAGAGATCAGAACAGGGTCGAAACCTGCGACAGGACCACCAGGAGTTGATCCACCACCGAAACCACCGGTTCCTGCGGCATTAGTTGGTGCCTCGGAGAGGAATTCTCTTTCCTCACGGAGTGCTCTTTCTTGGTTCTCCAGGAGAACTGCGGTTACCATTCTCTTGTGGGCATCGTTGATGCCACCGAGACCCTCATGGTTGAGGATAGGTGCCCACTTCTCCTGCAGAGCTTCAGCATTGAAACCTTGCATTTGAATTTACCTTTAAGTTTTAGTTTGACTTATGATTTAAAAATCACTTTTTCGAAACTCTAGTCAGAGTTTGGAGATATCCTTCCATTAAAGGAGATACGGAAGCATTAACTTCTGCATCTGAACTTTCAGAAATACTCTCTGACTCGTCTCTTTGAGTACCGGCATTGGATGGGAAGTATGACTCCCTCAGTGTTACCAGTTTCTCACGATATGTAACTTCACTATCAAACTCAACATTTTCGGCAAGAGAAGCGAGTTTATCCTTCTGTGAAAGTGCCAGACCTTCGCAGACCTCGGAGAAGATTACATCAGCAACCGACTCAGCTAATCTTTGTTTGAGAGCAATATTAGATTTAATTTGCTCGTTGAGTTTATCTTCCATTTCATCTAATTTTTCTGCCATTGCGGCAGTTACATCATATTTCTCTTCAGGGATATTTACATAATGATCTTCAAAAAGACTTCTCATTCCAACAAGGAATGATTCGGTCATTTCGGTCTTGATACCTTGCTCGACTGCGAGTTGATTTTCGGTCATCCACTCCTCGGCAACATACTCAAGATAAGCATCAACTCTATCAGTAAGTTCTTCCTTGATGGCAACAACTTCTTCTTCAAGAGTTGATTCATATTGTGCTACCAATTCTTCTTGAATTTCGGCAACCTTTGCTGTGATAGCAGCTTCAAAAATGGTACGTGCTTTTTCTTCGAATTCTTCGGAGAGTTCTTCACCTTGAAGAAGTGCAGTGATATCTTCTTCGATATCGTACTCTGCAGTTACTTCCTCTTCTTCGAAAACTACTTCTTCTTCTTCAGTAGTCTCTTCTTCTGCAACGATTTCCTCTTCGGAAATTTCTTCTCCTTCGATCTCTTCCTCTTCCTTCATACCCTTAGGCATGGGTTCAGCAGGCTTAGCACCTTTATTCACAATGTCTTTGACAGTTGCGATTGTAGGTTCTTTGATCTTTGCCGAATTATCATCGGACTTATAGTTTTCTGGAGTAGGACCACCAAGATCTTCCCAGTTACCAGTTTGGCCAGGTGTAGATACACCGGAAGCATTGCTTCCTGCCTTTGGCATTGGATCAGATCCAGCAGCTCCTTTCGTTACTACATTTTCCATTTCTTGTAAATTGCTACCAACGGACATTTGATTATCAGATTTTTGTGTTAATCTATATTTATTTATAAATTAAAGATCTAGAAGAAAAGATTTGAATAAGTCTAACTTATGCTCTTCCAGTGCTTTTTGATCAACAAGAGTGTTAATTCTATTCTTGGTGTTTTCTGCAAGTTGTTCACGGAGAATTCCACCTTCCCAAATCCACTCTTTTCCCTCCATAATTCCCTGAACAAAAGCATCAGGTGCAGAAGGATCTGCGACGATATCAGCAGCAGTTGCCAACATGAAATCTTCACCAACAACTTTATGACCTTCATTGGTCATTTTGAGTGAACCAACACCACGAGAAGAAACTCCAAGCATTACACCTTCGTCAAGAAGTGAAGATGCAATCTTACCCATTGGAGTATTTAAGATTTGTGCTTTACCTCTAAAATTAGTTCCCTCTCTAACGAGTGAAGTAATTTTATGAGAAACACGATCAAGGTTTACAGTAGGTCCATCGGGATGTCCAAGTTCACCAAGAGCACGACCTTTTTGGACAAAGGATTCATTGTAACGATCTACTTCACGGGAAAGTGTGTCCATAGGATACATTCTTCCGTTACGGTTTTTGATGTCCCCTTGAAGAAAAACACCTTCGATGTATAATTTCTTATTAGCACCTTTTCCTTCGGTGATAATCTTTACATTTGAAATTTCTTCTGTGATAAGTTTCATTTGATTAATTTGTGTATCCTACTTTTAAACCTACGACTGATGCTGATGATGCTGAGATTTGATCTTTAGGACCTTTTTCAAAAAATTCAATGTGATTTTGTGGTAGAGTAACTGTTGCGGTATTTGCATAACCGGCAGTAGTGCTCTTTGCAATACTTACAGTTGCTGTTCCGGCAACACCATTAAAAACTCTAACTACAGTTGCATTATCCAAGGTAGTTGCAGTATCTAATGCAACTTCAGTACCAACACCAACTAATAAAGTTCTTTGTGTCATTCTTCTTCCTCAGATGATTGTTCTCCACCAAACACAGATGCACCCACGGTTGGACGAATCGTATCAATTCTTTCGGATGCCTTTGCATAAAGAACATCTTTAATTTTGTCACTGATATCTGAAGCAGAGGCATCAGAACCGATCAAATTTACAATTTCTTCCATGAAAATTTATTATATCTATATTCTATATTTATATTTACTAAACTTCCGTTGATGATGCGTCAATCTCCGGCTCCATTGGAACATTACCTAACATGTTTGGATCTCCTCCACCAGGAAGAGGTTCACCTGTTACGGGATCAACTGTATTTGGATCGGGAATAATTCCATCTTTAATTTCTTGTTCAATTTGTTCATTCATTTCAACTATTTCAGAATCAGTTTGACGAAGAACTTTTCTACGAACCCATTCTTGAGAATAATACTTGCCAATATAAGGTTCGATCGTTGCAAGAACACCAAGTCTCTCATTTAACATTTCAGTTTCTTTGAGTTCTGCAAACTGATTATCATATAAGAAGTCGTATTGAATATGATCTGAAATTTCTTCCCAATCTTCAAGTGATACAATATTCTTGAGAATCAGTTGAGTCTTCAACATATCATTAAACATTTGAGCAAATCTTTTTCTCAAACGTCCAACAAACTTAGAAAACTTAAGTTCATCTCTTAAAATCTCAGAAGAACGACCGAGATTAAAACCACCTTCGGCAGCAATTCTTGATTCGGGAACTCCAAGTGCTCTGTAAAGTTTCTTTTGGAAATACTCGATATCAGCAAGTTCTCCAAGATTCTGTCCACCAGGAAGTGTAGAGATTTCAGTTCCTCTACCACCTTCTCTTCTTGGGAGCCAGAAGTCTTCGAGCATTGCCATAAACTTCTTATCATCACGAACTTCACCAGTATTTGCATCATATACAAGTTTGTTACGATAACGCATCATAACATCACGAAGATATTGCTCTGCCTTTACCTTAGGAAGATTGCCAACATCAATGTAGAAGATTCTTCTTTCTGGTGCTCTGGATAATCTGTAGATAACAAGAGAATCTTCAATCATTCTCAGTTGATTGAGTGCCTTGATTGCTTTGTGAAGATATGAAAGAATTGTTCCTTTGTTTCTATCAACTAATCCAGAAGTGCAATAAGTGATTGCATCCTTTGCAATTTTAGTTCCTTTAGATGCACCACTACCACTGCTGTAACTATTTGTGGGATATTGTGCCTTAGGAGTGTAGAGAAAATACTCTTCAATCTCTGGTGCTATTACATTTTTCGATTCATCACGGCCAGGAATATTGGGACCAAGTATATTTCTGTCTTTCTTTTTTTCTTGGCGGACAAACCGCATTTTCATTGGGTCAATATATCTCAGTTCTTTAATTCCTTCCTGAGGTTTTTTGAGGTCAATGACTTTATGATAGTATAGACGACCATCCACATACCAATTTCTAAAAATTTCATGGGATTTTTTATCAAAATCAAGAAGTTCTTTAATATATTTGAATTCGTCTCTAATAACTTTCTTTAACTTATCAGTTGCATTAAGATTGGAGAGTTCAATTTCAATAGGAGAATCATAAAGATCACTCACAATTGCTTCATTAACAACATCTTCAATAGCACCATCGCACTCTGGATGAAGTGCCATCTCCCTATATCTTTTAAGTAAATCAAATTCAGTTCTATAGACACCTTCGATGTCTACATATGAACCATAAAATCCACTAGCAATATAGTTGTCAACCCCGTCCTCATTATTTTGAGGAACGGGGGAAACTACACTCTTAGACTTTTTTTCGTTATCTTCAATAGAAAAACCAAAAAGTTTTGCCATATTATAATCCGACTTGAGCTATTATTTTATTATTTAGCTAATGTCTTCACCACCAGATCCAGGAGCAGATCCTTTATATGCTTCCCAATAATGGACTTGCATTTCTACTTGGAATTCCTGAATGGTGTCAGTTGTTTCATAGTTGAGATCAATTGTGCTAACATTAGTTGGGAAGATATCTTTAAATCTATATCTTCTGAGAATACCACCAGAACGATCCAATTGATTGACAATTGCATCAGTTTGATAAAGGACTGGATCAGTGACTCCAGTTGCATTATCAAGTTTGTTCATATAATTCATCCACTTTTCCATCGCAGATCTAATTTCAAAGGTAGTGTCATTTAATACAGTAATTGTCCAAGTTTCAAATGTTCTATCACCTGCAATCTTCAAAATTCTCCCTCTAAAGGGAACATCAATTGGTGCAATAGTAGATGCAGGAAGTGCTGCTGCCTTTACAAGAAATCTTGCATTTTCAATTACATCATTATCAATTCCGATTCCAGCAGGAAAAGCTAATTCAACTTCAAATAGATTAGGTCTTGCACCACCACCACGTAACTTACTCTTAAAGTCACTAATTGTTCTTAATGGTAAGGTATTTCTTTGTTGACGAGTTGCCATTGTTTTTTAAACCTCTAAATTAAACGTTACCGATAACTTCTTCAAATGAAACACCAGTTCTGGTGGCAACAAATGTAAGACCAATGAAGTTAATTGATCTTGCAGGTTTAATATAAATATCTGCCACAAACTCATTATTATCTATAACTGCGGCAGTGTTATTTGTCTCATCGCAAATAACAACATAATCTTGAATTCCTCGTTTTGCCTGAACATCACGGAGGAATGGTTCAACAATATTTACAAAGTTGGTTCTTGTGATCTCATCATTAAACTCAAATAGTTGATCTCTTGCAGCAGCGGAGATTGCATCTTCAAGATAGATAAACAAACGACGAACGTTGATTCTATCAAATGCCGACGCTTTAGCAAGACCAGTCTTATCACCAAAGAGAACAATTCCACCACCAGGAGAAACAATAACTGGATTGATTCTTGCAGAATATAATCTATCTCTTTGTGTTTGAGAAGGATTATAAGTCAGTTTAACTGCATTCAGAATTGCACCTCTTGTAGTTCCTGCAGGTGAGAACCATGGGAAGTTGTCAATGTCATTGCGAGCACAAAGTCCGGCAATATCTCCATTTAATGGAATATAACGGAATGTGTTTGCAAATCTGTCATACATGTATTTGTATCCACTATCAAATACTGCATAAGATGAGGACGTAACTGGAGAATAGAATGAAATTACATTATCAGTAATTGTATCATCATTATTTACTGTTACGGTTCCAGCATCAGTATCCGTGATGAATGCTGCTCTATATGGAGAAATAAATGCAATGGCATCTTTTCTTGCATCAGCAACAGCAATCAATTTATTTGCAAGTGCCTGTCCTTGATCCTTTGAATAATTTGCAGATCCCATTACAAGGAAATCTATGGAGTAGATATCTGTATTTTCAAATAATTCGTATCCAGAAACCAATTTATTGAGATCTGCTTGGAGAGCACCAGTATCTGTGATAGTTGTTCCACCATCATAGTTTTTGCCCCCAGTAAGTTTTGAATCCAACTTACCAATACTGTCAAAGATTACACCTTCAGCATCTTGATCCCAAGATCCACCTGTCTCCAGAGTGAAATCTTCAGTATATCCAGTGGGAACCGATCCTGATGGTTCAGTACCACCAAAAATATATGCAGAATTTGTCTTTAAGAAAGATCTCCAGTAAGAAGGAGAACCTAAAGAGAAAGTTGCATCTTTTGCCTTAGAAAGACTGAGATTTTTCTCAAGGATTGTTCCAGCATTTCCAGTAATTTTTCCATCACCATCAATGACTACAACATGAACCTCATCAAACCTTGCACCTCTTTCTGTGGCATATTCTGAAGTTCCGGGACGATCTGCAACTGTATTCCATGGAATTGTCTGGGTTGTTACTGTTCCCCCTACAGTTTCGGTTGATGTTGCAAGTGTTTGCTGATCAAACCAATCCAATTGTCCAGTATATGAAGTTGTTGCAAAAGGTGTTGATTCGCCTACTGTTGTAAACCCAATACTTCCAGTAGAAGTAAATGTCCAGGTTCCAGATTGCTGATAATCCACAGTAGTTTCTGTGGCACCATCAACTTGAGAAAGAACCTTAACTGAAATTTGATTTTCTTCAACTTCAGTAATTATACCCTTTAAATAACCAGTAAGTGCTGAAGTTGTTCCTGCACCAACAGAAACTTTACCAGCAAGAGATTGAGTTACTCCAACACCAACACTTAAACCACTAGTAGATACTCCAGTAAGAATTTGATCTGCTCTGCCGTCAATAATGGCAACTCTGAGACCATTTGCCCAAGATCCTGGATTCTTGGCAACAATAGGTCTACCAGTGATTACACTTTCATCATATTGAAGTTGTTCGTAGTGCTCAACACTCTTGATCTTAATTGAAGATCCTGCACTTACTGCATTATAGAGATTATCATCATCTGCCCTAACAACTCTAAGTGTTCCACCGTATGCAAGATAAGATGATGCTACCATCCAATGCTCATAGTGCTTATCATTACCATATGGTTTTCCAAAATTGTCGAGTAAACCTTTTTCTGATCCAATTAAAATTGGGAGATCCACTGGACCTTGTGCTAAAGGAGCAACAAGTCCACCAATTTTATCAGAAGTTGGATCAACTCTTCCTACAGTAAGGTCTACTTCCCTTACCTTAATTCCAGGAGATGCTAAATTTAATGGCATCTTGTTTGTCCTCGCAATCCAAATTTATCTAAAAATATTTAGGAAAAGGGGCATTTTCAGTGGGGAAATGGTGCATGAACATACTACCAGTCAGGATATTCCCATTTACAAAAAACATTAGTTGTCATCCTACTAATTATTACTCTTTTTTTAGTACATTCTTTACATTCATAAGAATATGCGGAAGGTAAAGTCTTTCTATCTTTTCTTGTCAGATAATAGTCCTCTATAAGATTTTTAACTTTTCCACATACCCTACATTTACGATCAAAAAATAATAAATGTTCTACTTCAATTTCATTATCGAAAGACATTACAAATATTCCCACATATAAGAACGATCACCATATTCATCAGTATGCCATCTATCTCCGTTCGAATCCACAAAACTTCCTTCATCCATCAATCCATCGGAAATAAATCCAAATGGAGCCATATCTTGCTCAATCTGATTCTTTTGTTCTTCATAGATTCTCTTACGGACATCATTATCCGTCATTTCTCTAAAGTAGTCCTGTGCCACCAACCAAGAAAAGATGACAAGACACATTGCTAAGTCATCATTGCAACCTTCTTCTGCCTCAAATGAATTACCTTTTTGTGCAAAGGTTGTAAGTTCTGAAATGACTTCATAGTCACTTGTAATTAATTTATCATCTTCAATTAAAGTTTTAAGATTGGAGCATCCTAACTTTTTAACAGCAGCAGTTGTTCTAACTCCAAGTTGAGATTTCTTTCCACTAAAACCAGATCCAACAATCTGACCATTTCTTCCTCTCATCGAGCACATCAGAATATTTTCATATTCCAAATCATATTGAAGAATACTTGCAACTTGATCACCGATATCATTCACCTCAATCAATAACCAAGAATCATTATATCCTTTTGCTACATCCAAAATAATGTTTGGAAATAACATTGGTTTAATTTCATTATTTCGATATTTACCTACAACCTTATATGGAAACTGTGTAATATCAAAAATAATAAATGCTGAATAGTCATTACCCAATCCACGAGCAACATCTACAGTAATTAGATAGTTATGCTCTTTCTGTGGATTTTCATAGATATCGAGTCCGGCATTTCTTTTGATTGGATCATCATAGACCAGCATTTTAAGTTTTGCTGGATTGATGAGTGTATTGACAGATCCTAAGAACTCACACTCAAACTCAACCTTAAACTGCTGTTCGGAAGTGTTTGCAATCGTCTGTTCTTTCCAGACAATATCTCTACCAGGAACTTCAGACCAATGGACTTCTGTGGGAATATATTCATTCTTCTTCTTTTCTGCATCGTGCCACATACGGTAGAAGTGATTCATACCATGTGGGGTAGATACGATAATTACTTTGGTGTTTTTGCCAGAAGTAATAGTAGGATAAACAGATGCAAAGAACGAGTCAGCAACGTGATTTGGGACAAACGCGAACTCGTCGAGAAAGAGGATGTTAAATGACATACCTCTGACAGCACTTGCAGACGTAGAAGCTGCCAATATCTTACTGCCATTTTCTAATTCGATAGAACCTTTATTCCAGGATATAATACCCTGCTGCATCCATTTAGGCAAGTTTTCATAGGCAGTTGCTAACCTTCCTAACAATTCTCTTGCGGTTGCTGCCTTGTTTGCCAAAATGCCGATGTTTACACTATCATTGAAGATAAGATAGTGTAGAAGATATGATACACACGTTGTAGACTTACCAGTCTGTCGTGGCATCTTACAGATGTTAAATCTATGATTGTGAAAGTTTTCAATCAGTTTCTCTTGGAAATGATATGGATGAAACTGAGTTAAACCCTCATCAAGAGAAACAATCTTTACATAATTATTAGCAAAGTAAATTGGGTCTTCCCTACACTTAAGAAATTCAATAATCTGCTCTTCAGTAAACTCAATCGCAGTATTTGCCTTTTTTAATAACGGATTACCAAGATAAACTTCACTCATAATAAAACCTCCAATTAATAATTACCTACTGATTTCTTCCCAATCTAATGATGCGAAAACATCAGCACCCGCAGTATTTGATGCAACCACCAGTGTCAATTCATAAGGAGTTCCAGTCAGTCCATTTCTTTCTAACTGAAACTTAAATAGTGCTTCTTTCAGAATATCAATCGTACCAGAAGATTGGTTGTTAGATGAGAAGAAACCAGATGCTAGAATTCTTCCACCACTTACAGTTCCTCCATCAATCTTATATTCAACAGCACTATCAACACCAGCACTTACCCAAGTTCCTCCACTAGTAGTTGCGGATGCTCTTAACTGCCAGTTATATTCTGGTCCATTTCCAGTTCCCATTATTGAAAGTGCAGTCAGAATTACAATCGCATCTAATCTATTTGGAGAAGTTTTGAGACGAATTGAAATGACTGGATAATAAGTTCCTGCAGGAGTTGGTAAATCTACTGGTGCTGTAATTGGAGTATTCACTGCCT
>Ga0208162_1001527_pt1 | contig 11952 bp, 2 predicted proteins | sample CB_VirMetaG_4_FD_184539 | JGI IMG/M metagenome (GOLD analysis project Ga0208162, IMG submission 184539) | Freshwater to marine saline gradient viral communities from Chesapeake Bay - CB_1508_1M Viral MetaG (SPAdes) (version 4) | ecosystem: Environmental > Aquatic > Marine > Coastal | place: USA... | reverse complement strand
CACCAATACCAATTGTATCAATCTTCATATACTCATCGTCAATTCTGATAATATCACCAGAGAAGAACGAAGAGATACCTGCCATTACAATGAAGTCTGTACCAGTGTCGATGCTGGTTGTAAGACCTGTGTTGATTGGAGACTGAATCAGTGGACTCTGGATGTTATTGTCCAGAGTTACAATCATCTTAGAGTTCAGATTTTGTGAGGTGAATGTGTGAGTGGTTCCAACACCAACTGCAGTGATATCAAGAACAGTAGGAACAGTTTGAAGAGCCTCAGTTGCACTTGCAGCGACTTTGAACTTGTTCTCTGCAATCTTGACCGCATAAACGGTTGATGGAAGTTTATCTGTTGTACCAAAACCAACAATAGAGGTTGTTCCGATACCGATACTCATTGTTGTACCAGCACCAGTTGGTGTGTATGTCAACCTTTCACCAGTATTGAAGAAGTGATTGTTGACAACGAACAGATTATTAGTTACATCTACAACAGCTGGATCGGAAGAATCAAATACCTTGTGGAATACTGAATCTCCTGCGTGTTTCAGATTAAATGAGAGTGCAACATCATTTTCTGTACCGGTGTAGCTACTATCTTCAGATCTAAGAGATGAATTGGTGAACGTGGTAACTCCGGCAGGGAATCCAGTTTCGGTAAAGTTGTATTGAAGAACTTTAACGGTTACGTCAGTGTTGGATGGTGGAGTAAGTCTCAATTCTACATCAGGGCCAGTGGCAGAATAACCAACACCGATTGTTCCAATACCGGATCCGTTAAATGTATCAAAATATCCAAATTCACTGAAGTAAACATTAGCGTTATCGTGAATCATTGTGACTTGTGTCACAGCAGATCTATTATTAGTAGTATCCTTAATTTCTACCAAACAATCTGCTGCCTGATAAGAACCAGATGAGAATCCACTGATTCGTGTAGATTGTGGTGTGGTTGTAGAAGCAATCGAGGTAGTCGTTGTAAGAATTTCCGTACCACCAATGGTGATACTGCCAATTCCAGAGGCTGAAGAATCGAGAGATGTTTGATGAATTCTCATCGTGACACCAACTCCAGCGACTGGAGTAAAGTAGACACTCGCAATACCAGATCTTACGTCAGCACCAAAAGTTCCAAGACCAACGCTTGGTGAGTTGGTGATCGATGTATTCTCATTGATCATTTGAGCATAATCAAGAAGATATACTTCACTGCCGTCTTGATGAACAACCAACTCATTTACTTGACTTCTTTGATCACCTGTGAGTTCATTTGTGAGAACAAACAGTTTTGAAGTTGTAGTGGTTGTTGTTCCAAATCCAACAACTTGTACTGGTGATGGATCGGTAGAACCAATACCTGCAGCACTAGAAATAATCTTGTAACCAGATCCAATTTCTGTAGAACCAATACCAGTGGTTGTGTTTGTATTGGTAAAGAGTCTTTGTTGTAAGATTCTCAGTGCATAATTATTGACTTTTGATTTAGCTGGTAAGAAACGCAACGATCCACTTGTTCCATTGATACCAAAGTCGAAGGTTCCAAGATCGATTGCAGTTTCTACTCTACCGAAAGGCATTACATAACCAACAGAACCATCGTGCAGAAGGTTAACTTGGATAATTTCTTTTTCACCAGAGAAACGAGTATCAAATGCCATTACATAGAACTTACCACCACTCACTTCATTAATATCAAACGTTGCGATGTCTGAATATGCTGTAGACCTTGGTTCATCATTGAACTGAGAACTTACACTGTCAATCGACAGGGCTCTATTGGTCTTGGCTTCAATGTAATCTGTAAGAATTCTTCCATCAAAATTAATTTCATCGGAAGCAAGTTCACCACCGATAATAAGAGAGTTTTCTGATACGAGGTCAAAATCATATTTCTTATGAAGTGACTCATTTTCACTGATCAGGTCTGCGACAGTTACAACAACATCCGAACCAACTCCAGGTCTTCCAGAAGCTCTGTTCTTATCATCTGTAGAAGCAATAGATACCAAACTGATGTCAGCAAAGTTCTTGAATCCGACAACGTGACCAAGACTATTGACTGGATCTCTCCATCTAGTATATTGAATTGGACTCTCCAGTGAATATGAGAAAGTCTGATAGTAGTCATTGTCCTGCAGTCTCTGCAGTTCATCATTCAGTTTACCAGTTTCTTTCTGCCATCCATTTTTGACTTCAGATGTTGGATTTACGCTGAAATATGAATCAAACTTGATTGTTTCTTGAATGATTGCAATAGACTTTGAGGAAAGTCCATTAATAGATTCACCAACTGCAAATGAATCATTCGAAAGGATCTTAAGATACTTAGTCTTCTCATTCCAGGAAACAACAGTTCCATTCTTGTCACCAGTGCTTACAGTCTCTCCTTCACTGAAGTTGTTTGGAACAACTGAAACATCAAATACAGGCAGATCTTCGAAAGGAATAACTCTACCTGAGGAAGATGGGCCACTAAAGATGCCAGGACTTGTTACTGAAGAATCAAGATTATATGATACGGTTGCATTTCCACCACCAGGGTTAGTGTTAACTCCAGTAATCGTGAAATATCCATACTCGTAATCAGATGAGTTGTATCCACTACCAGTGGAACCAATACCAATGTTCTCTACGTAGATTTTTCTACCGAGAGTGAATGGATAGTTAGAATTGGTGAACGTACCATCAAGAGTCAGAGTAACAAGTCTATTTGAACTATTGTATGAAAGATCAGTGACTCTTACACCATTACTATTATTAGTTGACACCACTCTTGGATCGGTGTCATAAAGGTTTTTGGTATTTCTTATGATATTGACTTCTGACACGGAGGTGCCTTGAATCTCAGTGAAGGCTTCAATGTCGGTGTTGACAGTTCCAGTTACTCTATCAATAACCACAATGGATGGTGGTTGAGTATAATTTTTACCACCAGATGTGATGCCGATATTTGAAATACTGGAGAGTCGGTTCAGTCTTATAATTTGTGGTAACTGAACTGATGGTTCGATAGTTTTGTCTGGAGAGTAGTCAAAACCAATATTTTTGATAGTATAGTTTCTAAGTTTGCCGATACTCTCACTGGAAAGTTTGATAATACCACCAACACCCTCAGTGGATGCGATAGATGTAACAACAGGAAGGCTCTTATATCCCTTTCCACCAGAGACAATCCTCAAGGCATCGATTTCACCAGATACTCTTGTAGAAGTAGTAGAATACTTCAGAGTAGTTGCTTCATTGATGGTATACGAATCTCTTTCTGGTTTAACTGGAATATTGAATGAGAACGTCGTACTACCAATACCCGAAACAACGAACGATCCATTATATCCACTATCAGATACATTCAATGTCGAATGATTGATTACATCAGTATCGATGACTGGCGTCTTCTTGGTATCTGCAATAATGTCCAGATTAACTGGATTGAGTTTATAGAAAATTTGTTGTGGGCTGTTTTCTGTGAGTGAAAGATTAACTACCGCAGTGGTTGTTACACCAACAGTGCCAACGCCAGATACTTGGAATCCAGTCTCTTCTGGATTTGAGTAGTATGGTTTAGTAAAATTAGTATCTCTATACAGATTAAAGTCAAATACCTTTCTTCTCTTGCCAGAAACTGTTTGTCCCAGAGATGTATCTGATACCGCAAATCCAACATTGTAACCACGAACAACGTCAATCTTAGGATTGATCAGACCAACTTCATGATCGGAACCAGTAGAGGTAATTCCAATAACATCGGGAATAATTTTCTGTGATTTGTAGTATGTCTCGGCAAGTCTAAAGTTATCGTTGTCATCTCTTACAACAAAGTAAATCTCGTTGTTTACCAGTGGTAAAGCTGGATTTGTTGAGGTGTAGAGAAGTTTGTCACCAGTATTGTAACCGTGATTCGAAATGGTAATGGTATAGGAAGATGTATTGATGCCAGAAGATCCAAATGTCTTTGGATTTACAATGGTTCTCTTAGTAGTATCATTATACTTCACATAATATGAAGTAGTGATTCCAGGAGTTAGTGAAACATTGATTCTATCATTTTGAAGTAATCCATGAGCTTCCTTACAAACGATAGTGCCTACAACCTTCTCTACAAATCCAGTGACCTCAGTCTTTTGTGGTTTAAAGCTATGAACTTCACCGTCACCATATCCAGTAAAGAATAGTTGATATGCCGTAGATCCAATACCAGTGATGGCTCCAGTGGATCCAATACCTAATGGATTAGTTGAAATACCAAGAAGATCCTTTCCACCGTTGATTGCATAAACAATTGAATTGTTTGGAAGAGTGAAAGTGGAGATTCCGTTATAAACTTGAATTGAAGTTCCTTCACCATTAGAATATTGAAGTTTCTGACCACTGAGGAATCCGTGATCTGGCAAGTAAATATTTTGTGTTGGAATGAACTTGGAGGTCGTGCCACCACCAACTACTCTGTATGAGTATGATACAGTAGAACCAACTCCAACACCTGTTGTAGACCCTAGGGCAAGGCTCTCAGAGGGGTTAAAGTAGTATGGTACATTTCTCTCAGTAATGACATTGGTGTTAATTCCAATGTTGAAATTGATAGTTCTGTTCAGAACAGTTACCAGAGAAGTTCCAGTGTGTGCTGTGCCAAGGACACCATCAAATTCTCTCTTAACTCTGAGTTTGTTATTGATTTGATCAACATTCAGAACCAACATTCTTTCTGTTGAAATTCCAATAACATCATTAGGAGCGACGTTTGATGGTTGGAGGTTGCCACTTACAGAGATGTTGGTAACAATACCAGTTACAGATGTCGATCCAATACCGGAGTTAAGAATCAGGAATGAAGTATTAAATCCAATGTTGTGTCTTCCATCCAGTTTCTTGAGAGAATCTGTGGACAAACCAGAAACTGTGATATTGTCACCAACTGCCAGACCGTGTGGTTGGCTAGAGAATCCAATTACACCACCAGTGCGGTTATTATATTCAAATACAACATTATCAATTCTGACGACGGTAGAAGCGATAGAAACAACATCAACACCACCAACTCTAGAAATCTTAGCATCAAATCCATTACCACCATCAGTATTTCCAATAACCAAACTTTCGTTTACACGATACCCAGTACCTGCGTTTTCAATCTGATATCTTTCAACACTACCAGGGGAAGCATAGTTAACTTCCGTCTCTTGTTTTATGAGTTTTCTACTGTCATAAACACCTTCATATGTAGCTCCTCTGCTGTCCAGTTTGTATGGATACGTGTTTCTCCTGAGTCTTAAATCATTGATATTAATATCTTGATTGTTTGTCTCAACAAAATTCCATTCATCTGGTTTTGCAGCAAATTTATCACCAATCAGATATGGGAACTTAGGAGAACGGAAGTTCTTGAAAGTTCCACTCGTTTCGTTTCTATCAGGATCAATAGTTGCAAAGTATGCATAGACACCTTGTGGGTAATCTGGGGTGATGCAGAAACGACCATTATTTCTATCAAGATCACCGTTTCCAATAAACTCATAGTCTTCAATGAAGAATCCAAGTTCAAAAAGACTCAGTGGTGGGCCATTTTCTCTGGAGGTCTTGAGAACATATCCAGAACGCATTGCGCGAACACTTCCACCATCTTTTCTGTCATATCCATATGGGCCGTAGATTGGGTTGCCATCATATGCCCAACCAATGATTGGTGAGTGTTTTGTTGATACCTGTTCGGAGTTATTGAGAATTACAAGGTCATCCTGAGCATAGTCAAGAGTTCCATCACTATTCTTCTGTTTGAGTGTTTTTCTTAACTCTCTGGGAACATAAAGTGAAGTGAACTTGATACCATCATCATTATCACCTCTTGTCAAGAATCCATCATCGGTGGTGAAAATATCTTTATATCTTTGTACGTTGTCAATGTTCCAACTCTGAACTTTCGTGAGGAACTTAACGCCAGCGCCTGGAATAACTTCCGATACGGAAACCTTAGAAGTTGTATATCCAACACCGCCATTCGTGACGGTTACATTGGTAACTCTACCATTACCAATCTGAGAAATAACTTTTGCACCAACACCATCACCAAAGATCGTGAGATCTGGTGTAGAGGTATATTCGGTTCCAGAATTTGTAATGATTACAGATTGGACTTTGCCATTCTGAACGATGGCTTTGTATTCTGATGAAGAACCAGAAGATACTCTAACTGTTGGTGGTGTAGTGAAATTAAAGATTGTAGACGAGCCATAACCGATGCCAGACCGCTCTACGTTGATTGAGGTGATACTACCCCGTACAATAGGATTAACGATTGCGTGGTAGTTTTCTGGAGATGCGGTATTGATACCGATCTTTCCTTTTACGTTGACTGTAATTGGAGGATAGTTGAATACGTGATCACCAGAACCAACGGAGGTCAGTCCAACATACTGTTTTGTCTTATAATTAACATCTGACAGGGTGGTTCCGATTCCTGCAGCAGCCAGTCTGAATCGATTATCATTGATCTTGATTACATAGTAATCTTGATTGGTATCCAATCCACCAATCTTTACAGTATCATTAGAATATCTAATTAACTCTCCATCACTAAATCCATGACCTTCATACTCAATATAATCTGAATAAGTGTTGATTCCTGCAGATGGTACGAGTCTTCTCTTGTTCTCATATCCTTCTCCAGGATTATCAATAATAATTTGACTGAGAATCTGTTTTTTGTTCAAACTCTCAAATCTTTGAATACCATCAGCAAATGATGTGATATCAAGAAGATTGGATCTTGTCAGAGCATCATTTGAATTGTTTGCAAGTCTAATTGTTGACGCATCGACTTTTGCAACATAATAAATCGATTCATCAACCAGTCTGGTGCCACCAGAGAGTCCGATAGATCCAGTATTTCCAAAGGTCTTGTAGATTACAGCTTCGCCATCTCTAAACTTGTGGAAAGTAGTGAATCCAATGGTATTATCTAAAAGATTGATTCTTCCACCAGTGGATGATGCATCAAAGTCAATAAAATGATCTGCGAGTTTTAGAATAGATCTTGCAATCGCGTTTTTACCATTACCGCCATTGATTTCAATGACAGGAGGCTCGACGTAATCAAATCCAGGATCAATAATATCAATTCTTTCAAAAGAACCTCTAACATTAGCTGTTGCAGTAGCACCAGCCCCAGCAGATGTGCCAGTTTCAATAGTTACTGTGGGTGGAGTGATGACATCATATCCAGAACCACCTTCCAAAACATCAATGGACTCAATACCACCAAAGAATACAACATCACCAGACTTATAGTTGAGAACTTCTGTACCATTAATAAGAAGACCTGTTGTTCCTGGAATGGTCTCATATTCTTTACCATCAAAGTTTGGATTAAGGGAAATTCTCTTTAAAAGTTTTTGGTGTTCAAGTTTTTTGTTGGCAAGAACTGGAACAGAAATCTTAAATGAACCTGTTCCTGATGCATCAACATAAGTGCCATTTACAAGATCTGGAAGAGAGTTTGCAAGACGAATCTCATTGGAACTTACACGATTTACGAAATAATTTTTGCCATCTTCAAGATCTCCAAGAAATCCACTGATGATATTAAATGTTACGACCTCACCAGAATAGAATCCGTGGTCTTTTGCACCAGAGGTAACCTGAATAAGTTGAATAATATCTCCACCAGTTCCACCGGTCCAAGAAATAGAACGATCAGATGCGGTGATTGGTTCTTGTCCAAGACTTGGAATTGAAGGAGAAGCTACATAAACGTGAGGATGTGGTGGAACTACATTTGGATTTCCACTATCGTGATCATAAGTGTTTTGAACGTCTGTTGTGTACTTGGTAATATTATCGTGAACGGTACTGTTTCCTCTGTTGATTCTTCTTCTTACAAAGGAAACATTGGATGGGTCAATACCAAGTAACTCACCAAGAGTAAAACTTTCTCTTCCCGTTATATCAGAGATTTTACCAGTTCCAAGAATATCGGAATCTGAGTTAAGAACTTCAATGAAATCGCCTGTTACAAAGTCGTGAGGAGAAGCCGTGACTACAGAGAATGCTGACGAAGAAACTCTAGTAAATGAAGTTGGTGTATGTTTTACACAAACGTTGTGAATCCAAGAGTTGAACTTAACGTCCTCAAAACTCTTATTGACTCCAAGAGTGCCTACTCTGATTTTATCTCCCTTGTTAAAATAATACGATTTTGATGGAATTTCAAAATTTGAAAGAACACCAGTAATCAGAACTTCAATTTTATTTGTTGCATTACCTGCAGAATATCCATAAGCTACATTTCCATATCGAACTTCATCAGAAACCTCATATGCAGAGGTCATCGTGGCCAAACCAACAAACTGGTTAGCGTTCTTACTGGAATACGTTACGATACCAATATTAGAACCATTTACGAGGTTTAGAGTACCACTTGTTGGGAATCCTACCGTAGAGTCAACTGTGACGACCGTGGCACCGATTGAAACTGCGTTTGTGATTCTTGTTCTACCAGGAATGATAAACTTCCCTTCGATAGACTCTTTAGAAACACTAACTTGGTAGTAATTCTCTCCACCATACAAGAATTCCTTGACATCGGAGATAGCACCAGAACCACCAGTGATGGTGTCATCCTTATCATCTTTATCTTGGAACAAACTTGACCCTTTCAGAGCTCTAGGGTCTCCAGTGATTGCTTTTACAACAAAATCTTGTGTGACACTATAGTCTGCGTCCGATGGTCTCAGAAGAAACTGAGATGGCTTGATAATATTGACTTCTTCGCCATATAATGCTCTGAACAGGATTTTGTAGGATTCTTCAGTACCTTTGGTTTTGTAAAAATCCTTAATTTGACGAATAAATTTAACTTCGTCAACATCACCATCCAGAGTTCTGTTCTGGAACCCATTTGCGAAGGTTGTTTTGAGTTTATTAAAGAATTCTTGTAAAAACAGGTTGGACAGGTTATAAACCTTGGTTCCACCAGTGTGAGCTGCACCAACGGTTGACTTAAATGACAACAGATCTGGTCTAGTACTTCTTTCTAAAGCATCTACACCACTAAATCCACGAATACAACCAGTGAACGACGTTGTTCCAATGCCAGTGTAGGTGATGATCTCATCATCGATTTTTAAGAGACCATATTTCTCTGGCCAACCTTTTGTCGTCTCGACGTAGATTGTAGTAGAGTATGATTGAGCGTCTGTAGACAGGCCAGTGTACTCTGTAAGCGCTGCCCCGACGTATGTCTGTAGTTTTGTATATCTATCAATATTTTCACCAATGTCAACCGTACCACCCTGATATTCTTGTGAAACATAATATTGTTTCATAAACTCCACAAAAAGTGGATTGTCAGCTTGAACAAACTCAGGTAACTGATTCTCGATTACCTGACTGATTTTGACTCTTTGAATAGAAGTGTCGATCATTTATATTTTTCCCGCTGTTTTATGAATAATAGTTGGATGTGGACTTGGTTATTAAATTAGCGACTGCAATGTTTGATGTTGCAGACGACGAAACGGTTGTAAGTGCCGTTGATGCTACCGTTGACTTCGAATTTCTAACATAAGTTGGTACGTTGTAACTTGACTCTCTGGTGAATCTAGATCCAGAGGTATTTTCTCCAGAAGAGATAATATCCTGAATCATCGTCACAGTTGTGTTTGTCATATCAAGTCTCACATACAAGTCACGTAACCCAATCACGTCATTGGAGTTAGGAATGGCTTGTACTTCTACCACATTGTTAGAAATTGTGGTAGAAAGAATATTTACAGTATCTATAAGAATTTCACCGATGTCATATTTGACGGTTCCTGCGTTCTTCTTGATGATATTAGGTGTTCCTCCTTCCGTATATGTAAAGAAGAAGATACTACCATTGTTTTTATCAACTACCTCATCGGCCATATAGACCATATCGGTGATACCATTAATTTTGAACCCCGTAGAGGTAATGTTATATCTGGATTCTGCAACGTGGAATCTGTTTCCAAAACAAAGTTCATATTGTGCGAATTGACCAATCTCTGCATTGAGATTTCTTCTCATCACGACTCTGGTGATGTTTGAAGTGATGGATGCATCGACTCCATCGATCAAAGTTTGTGATTTACTATACTTAAATCTACCACCAAACTTATTCACATCAATCGAACGTGAATATTGAGTCAATGCGCTGGTAACAATTGTCTTCAGGTTATTTGGATCATCACTGAAGTTTGTGTTATAATAGACGAATGATTCAAGCTCAACATAGAGATACTTGAGGTCAACAAATTCAGGTACAATACCTGCAACTGCATAACTTCTCAGTTTTTGAATCAGTTCTCTCTTGGTATTGTCTGATAAGAAGTCACCATTTCTTGGTTTTGCAGAAATAAAGACTTTTCCGAATCTTGGTGGAGTCAATTCTTCGCCACCGTATGCGGCTACTGACTCAATGTTGGGATAAATGTATGCCAGAACCGCCTCATAGTCTGATGCAGTGACTGCACGGTACTGTGAAGAGTAAATTCTGGGTGCGTAGTACTTAATTGACGAAATTGACTCAATATCATCACCATCTCTTGCGGTTTGAGTCGTTGTGACGAGTGAAATGTTGTCCGCATCAATCGTACCACCGTCCTGATTGATTAAATTACCGATAAAACTGAATTCTGCAGCTCCATTTCCTTCTCTTCCAGAAGTTGTGATGTAAGTAACGTTAATATAGTTCTCATTTGCAAGTTTTTTCCCGATTACACCGTCTCCGAACAGAATTTCGTACCTTTCATCCTCAATTTCTTGTAAAAGATAGGATGGAGACGTTGATGTAATCCCAATAATGTTGTCAAGTTGTTTATAAACGACCGAAGTTGATGAATTTTGGTTCGTTTTGACCTTTACGCGCAGAGTTGAAGTGTCAATGAACGAATTTGGGAGCAAATAACGTTGATTGAACTGTGCCGTGTTGACTGTAAAGTTCTGAGAGATGAATAATCCCTCATAAATCTCAATATCGGTGAATCTTGCGACTCCATCAACGACATTTACGGTGATATCTTCGGGAAGTGAGAAAATAAAACTGGTATTTGCTGCAACACCATTGCAAACCAGTCCAGCTTTCAGTGTCAGAGTCACTGTTTCGGTCAAATCAGTGACAATGAAGGAAATTTTTGCTCTAGCCGAACGTCTTGAACGTGGAACGTATCCAATATTACGTGCAAGCGATACGACGTTTTCTCTTAATGTAGCGGAATCGAGAAAACTTTCGTTCGCCGCCATATTTGTGTTGTAGGCGGTGATGTAAGTATTATATGCAAGCGCATCCAGAATGATCGAAAGGTTCGATCCTTCGAAATCATAGTCAGTAAAATTCGAATTCGCCCTCAAATAGTCTCTGAGGGACGTTTTGATTTGATCAAAGTCTAAATTAACGTACTGACCGAAAGCCATTATGTTCTAGCTGGGAAGAGAATAACGTCTACTGTTTGAGTAGGAACAGGAAGACCCACAATATCATACTGAACAGTCGCGTACATATCGTTACTATCAGCATCAACTGTCACAGCAACCTCTAAATTATCGACTCTAGGTTCAAAATTAGTGATTGCTGACCTGATTTGTTCTCTAATACCAATGGCTTCGATAGAAGTATTCAATTCAAACAACGATGAGTTGATGTTTGTACCGAAAATTGGTTCAAAAGGTTTCTCGCCAATGATGGTGAGGACAATATTCTGTACAGAACGTTTAATGGCATCCTCATTTTTGATCGCAATAAGATCATTCGTCACTGGGTGACGTTTAAATGATAAACTAATGTCTCTGAACGATCTAGAAACGGATGCCACGTATACAATCTGGTCTAACCTTTTTATATTTAGTCTCTAATTAGAGCACTTGTCTACCATATGTGGGTTCAGTTCCGTACTCCCAGTCGTCATAATCTGCATCATTACGAATTTTTTCGTGCAAT
>Ga0208162_1001526_pt1 | contig 11955 bp, 12 predicted proteins | sample CB_VirMetaG_4_FD_184539 | JGI IMG/M metagenome (GOLD analysis project Ga0208162, IMG submission 184539) | Freshwater to marine saline gradient viral communities from Chesapeake Bay - CB_1508_1M Viral MetaG (SPAdes) (version 4) | ecosystem: Environmental > Aquatic > Marine > Coastal | place: USA... | reverse complement strand
GGTGAAAAGGATGGATGTTTAGGTAGAGGAGCGTCGCACTCATCAACCTGACACCCGCCCAAAGCACACCATCTCGGTGCCCAATGATTGGGTATCTCTATACCTATTATGCCAATCCATTAAAAAAGGGCCCGAAGGGCCCAAGTAGCTGTATCAACCGAAAGCTCGTTGGAACAGCTCGTCAGGACTGAGAGAACTGAGGTCCTCCGTCGGCATGCCGTTAGCGTCAGTTCCACCGTAACCAATGCCAGCTCCAGCACCCTTAGCGCCCTTGAAGAAGGTGCCGTAGATCGGGTGATGCTTGTAGCTTGCGATGTAGTCAGAGGCGGAGATGCGCTTGCCAGATTCCTTGTCAAGAACAGGGTCGCCAGCGGCATCGACAACAGTCAGGGAGCCATCGGCTTCTTGGCGGAAGTTACCACCAACCTGCTGTGCCATCATGTCAAAGAAGCTTACACCGTCGGCAGCGTCAGTGCGACCACCAGCAGCGTAGAACACCTTTTCGAGGGCGTACTTCTTCTGGTAGTCAGCCAGTGCAGCCTTAGCGGCGGCGGCTTCCTGTGCAGCTGCTTCTGCCTGCTTGCTATATTTCAGCTCGATAGCCTCTTTGGCTTCGCCGAACTGAGCTTGCACGCGGGCTGCTTCTGCAGCTTCTGCCTGTAGCTTCGTGTACTCCTCGGGATTGATCTCGGCGAAACGCTCAAGGTTTGCCTTGGTTTCTTTGAGGTCACGCTCGTACTGCTTGCGTGCTTCACGCTCAGCCTTAAGAGCTTTGAGGAGGTTCTCTGCTTCCGAGCGAGGCATCATGTCGTCGCCTGCTGGAGCGGGTGAGGCATTAACTTCCGTCTCGGGAGTCATGTTCTCTTCAGCCATGTTGTAAGACAGGGATCACCCCTGCAAGAATGTTACGCTGCTAGTATGCCTATGAACAGTCTGGATAGATATTAAGCAGTGGTTCTTTGGCTTTCGCGTCACACCTGGCCAGTTCGAGCGTATCACCATAGCCCGTTACCAAACCCGTTTCGAAGTAAATTTGCCTAAATTTATCATCGTAACAAATCGCCCTGTCCAGTAATCGAGGATTTGCGCCTGCTACCCCGTTCGCGTCTACGAAGTAGCCGTTAACATTGGAAGCGCCATCAGTCGAACATCCAGCGTCGGTACAAGTAGCAAAAGGGACGAGGAGCCAACTTATCCCTTGAGGGTCTATGCCAGTCATGCCAGAATTTACACCCCCAATAAGTTTCCCTCCATTGTAGTAAGTCCAGCCAGTTACGCAATTATTAGGTTTCGATCTGTTAAACTCCGAAAAAATACGGTACCAGGCGTACTCAATAAAATACGGTTTCGTTGGCTCACACTCGCATGTTTCTTTGTTAAATTCTTCTCCAGGTGGACAAGGATCGCCGCAGTCGTAAGCCAGGCCAATACAGTCACCTATAAGGCATCTGCACTTCGGGTTACACTCATCCATGTTTGCAGTTGGGCAAGCCATGTCAGCGCTCCCACTTCTTCAAGGGGCACAGTGCTTTAGGATCGCCGCCAACCCAAGTCTTAGCCTCCATGAAGCAGCCGCACTCAGAACACCGCTTAGAGCCCTCGATAAAAGCGGGGCACGCCTTACAAGTGTCGTAGCGCTCATTGCGGATCACTTCGGATACTCTGCCATGCATCATGGCTTGCCCAGCCGTCTTCAGAAGCCCTCCAACCATCTTGCCTGCAGTAGCCTTGACCTTAGTGGCATGGCTAGGATCAACAATTCTCCTTGAAGCGATCAGCTCTTCATTCCTCGCTCTTGGCCAGGCAGAGCAGGGGCCTTGAGGGTAAGCCCCTGCAGATTTTAGTTCCTCTGCTAGATCCATTGCTAATCGAAAGCTGGGCTAGGATACCGATCAGGTCTTGAGTCGGTAATCACTGGAGGTTGTATTGTAGTACATGGCTCCAGAAGCTACACCGCCAGTGCCAGCAGCTGCATCGTCAGCGTATTCCCCGATGCCGAGGGCAGCTCTAACAGTGGTACCGTCAAGCCCCGCAGGCTCCCACCGACTATTAGCGTTAACCCAGGTCAGTACTTGGCCGTCGGTAGGAGGGGTTGTAACGGTATCGACATCACTGGAGTCATTGATCGACGTAGCTACCTCCAGCTGGATGTTGATCATTCCATGGTTAGGGCTGCCATCGACAGTGGTAGAACCGTGGGTTGACGTAACGGTTCCAGCCTGTGTGGTGTAGCCGCCAGAGATCCTCGCGTCGGATGCAGGGGAGTCGGTGATCTCTGTTACTCCAGCGCCTGATTGAGAGTAAGCCTCACTGCTTGCCAGGGCATAGACCCAGGTTGCAGCCGTCAGGTTGAGGCGATTTGCGACCGTGTTAATTGTCGCAGTAGTGGCGTTACCATAGTTCTGGGTAACAGTGCTAATTACGGCGTTACCGCCCAAGGCCGCAATAAAGCCACAAATCCTGCTAGAGCTAGCCTGGGTCCATGTGTACGTGGAGGGCTCGGATCCAGTCGCAGTTTTAGTGAAGACGCTGATGGTCTGAATGCCGCCAGAGAAGACTATGGATGAAAGATACGCACCGTGCAGAGTGAACCCGCTTGGAGGGGTCAAGCCGCCGCCAGAGTCGCGTGACATGATGCACGCTACCAGTAGATCGCCCGCGCTGTGCGTTGGGGCGTTAAGCACCTGAGAAGTTGCAGCAGTGGCATTGCTGTCTATAGTCCAACCACTCACACTAGGAAGACTGCCACCACCACCCGCATCCGCAGGCTCCCACTTACTGTTGGCGTCAACCCAGGTTAGCACCTGGCCGTCGGTGGGGGCCGTTGTTGAGGTGTCTACATCGCTAAGCGCATCAATACTTTCGGTGGTAATGTCGGTGCCACCACTGATTTCCTTAATCGAGTCGTCGGTGTGCTTGACAAACAGCTTCCCGTCAGCAGTATTAACAGCAATCTCAGCGACTTCCAGATCAGCAGCCTGAGGAACCTCGCCAGTCGTACTGCTCTTTTTGGGCTTAATACGAGCGTTGAGGTCTGCCATTTCAGCGAGTCAATCTTCGCTAGTATTCCTAGCCACTGCCGAATGTTCCGCCAGAGATGCCAGTATAATTCGTCTCCGCGTAGACCTTGACGGTGATCAGCGAGTTGACATTGGCGCCAGCCTGATCCCTGACGGCCAGGTACATCGCGTCAGTCGGATCGGTGTCGTTGTTGAAGTACATAGCGCCAGGGGTGGCCAGGACTGTTGTACCAGCAGCAATATAGAACTCCGCCTGAACACCAGAGCCAGGAGCAGGATCAGTGCCGAACGCCCTAGCGTTATCAGCGGTGCGATCCGCTGCAGAGCCGTAGAACACGACCCAAGCATCGAGAGAGGATGTCACCGTGCAGAACTGGCCAGTCTGACCTATCCCCGTCAAAGTGAGGGCGCCAGAGGAGGCAGTGCCACTATCGGTCACCCTGTTGGTGCCAGTACCCCCGAAGCTCTGATGGACGTAGGCTTTGATCGTAACCTGTGAGTTTACGTTAGCACCAGCCTGGTCTCTAACCGCCACGTACAGAGCGTCTGCGTCAGGGGTGTCGTTATTGAAGTACGTAGTACCAGGCGATGCCAAGACGGTACCGCCAGCGGTAATGTAGAACTCCGCCAGTACGCCTGATCCAGGAGCTGGGTCGGTCCCATAGGCTCGGGCACTATCGGCGGTGCGGTCGGCTGCAGTAGGATATAGAACGATCCAGGCGTCCAGGCTTGAGGTGATGTCGACAAGGATGCCAGAAGCCCCTAACTCCACGAAGGTAGCAGCGCCAGATGCGGCAGTCTGAGTTTCGGATTTCTGGAGGATTGTACCAGCGATGCTGCCACCGCTACCGCCGCCTGCCGCTACATCGCCAGGAACCCACTTGGCCCCATTCCAGATTAGAGCCTGGTTGGTGCTAGGCGGTGTCGTGGACGTATCGACATCGGTCAGGTCGTTGATTGTGGTAGCACCACCACCCGTCCCGCTGGCCGCTGCCGTGATGCGACCCTGTGCATCAACCGTAATGTCGGCGTTGGTGTAGCTCCCAGGGGTGACAGTTGTGTTGTCCAAGTCGATTGTTATCGTGCCACTGCTGGTAACGGGACCGCCAGTGGAGGTCAACCCAGTTCCACCCGCAACATCGACGCTGGTTACTGTACCAGCCCCGCCACCACTCTGGTCAACGGGCTCCCAGTTACCCGAGGTGGAGTTGTACGCAATGACCTGCCCGTTAGTTGGAGGCGTGGTCAGGTCAACATCGGTTAAATCCCCAAGAATCGAGATGGTCGTGCCGCCGAGGGTCACAATAGAACCATCGCCCGCCTTCGTGTAGAACTGGACGCTCCCCGTGTTAATACCTAGTACAACCTCGCCCTGTTGAATCTCGTCAGTCCCACCTACACCAATGGCCGCCTCGATGGCAGCCTGGGCGTCTGTGGAGTTCTTCAGGACAATACGATCGGGAAAAACTGCCACGGACCAACAGAAGCTAGGCTAGGGTTCCTAGGGATTAGTTATTGGAGCAGCAGCGTACGGAGCTGATCTCCGAGCTGATAAGGACGGGAGTGAACGCTTCTGCTCCGAAGCACACCGAATCCTGGTAGCAGACCTTGAAAGTACTACCTCCGTCGCAGGTCTTATCGGAGAACAAACTGCTGTTGGATATGACCATTCGAGGCCTGGTCGGATTGCACGAATTACATTCCTTTGGCTGGCCGTTTGCTCCTTCAAAGCTGTATTGTATGGGGCCAACCGATCCATAAGTTGATATGCCGCCACTTGGGCTCGTCAGGAAGACGTTCGTGTAGATAGAAACACAGCGGGAACCTGGCCCGCAGCAGGTTTCCAGGTCGGCGCAAAGGGTCTGGCCTTCGTTGCACTTGTCGCACGCTGGATCTGGTACACACTTGCCTTCAGCGTTGCAGATCTGGCAATCGGGGCACTCGTCATGGCAGTTACAGTCGCATGGCTCGCATTCGGGAGGCAGTTTGCATTTCTCGCATAGACGGCAAGAAACGTCACCGCCACCGTGGTGAGTGGTTATGGATCCAGTGCCTTTGTATCCTGGAGGACAATCGGGGAGACCGCTGCCAGGAGAGCCGCACACGGTCGTAGTATCGCATTTAGCCGCACACGGGTCGCCGCCAGGAGGATCGCCACATGCTTTTGCGCACCCACCTTCCGAGCAACTTTTATGACTGATCGAGTACTCGTCGCAAGTGCTAACGCAGCATTCGATGTTGAAGTATCCACAGGAACACGGAACATTATACTGGATATAACACGTCTCGCAGTTCGCACAGTTGTACTCACAAGTGCCGTCTTCTTGACATGTCTCACACTCCACGCAGCGTGCGCCAAACTCGCACCAGCAAGGAGTACCACTGGTTGGAATGCATTTGGCAGTCCAAAGGCCAGTACCAGTTACGCATGCCTCGCACTCGCTGCAAGTAAGGGCGTCGCTGCAACCTTCAGCCTGCCTACCGTTTGATTTGTAGAAGCTATCGCACCACTTTTGGCACCTTCCAGGAGGCGGGCAGGGGCCACAAAAGCACTGAACAGTGGAGACTGCACCAGCACCGATCGTCCTACAACAGCGCTGGCCGCAGCAGTCCGCACCACCACCACCACCACCACTACCGCTGCTAGTAGTGCCGCCGCAACTAGGTTTAGTGCATGGTCCCGCTACTGTACCACCACCACGGCCGCCGCCGCCGCCGCCACAGCTGCCACCACCAGGAGGAGACGTAGTAGGATCAATGTCATCGATGAGGTCCGTCGGACAATTTATGTCGGTCCTGCCGTTCGAGGTGCCACCACCTGTGCTGGTACCAGTACTGCTGGATCTCCTGCAAGCACCATCGACGCACATGTAGCCAACACCGCAGTCGCTCGACGTTCGGCATCTGCTTGGGTTAAGATTGTTAGCGCCTCCGCCAGTGTCGAAGACCCCGACACCATAAGCATTTACTCGATCAAAGTTTCCACTGGTGATAAAATCTAGCGCAGCATCCATCCTCGCGTTACCGAGGGTCCTGTCCCACCGACCTCTGATGCCACCAGTAAGGATTCTGGAATCACTCCTTGAACTCCCTCCGATGCCTCCAGTCCACAGATCAGTCATAGCAGCGCTTCAGTTGCCTAGGATGCCAATGGATCGTAGAAAGACGCCAGAGGATCCCAGGTCTTGCCTGTGTTTGTATCTATAGTATTCGCGGTTGACCGAACCGCCTTCCACTGCAGGGCCCCATTGATATCAACCGAAACGAGAAGAGTTGCGTACTGGCTACCTGACTCCCTCTGAACATACAACTCCCCTTCGGTAGTAGGTATCACGGCGGTCCTATTCTTCAGGACTCCGTCTTGAGTGTAGAGGACGTCTTCCGCAGGTCCGCCATACCACTGGTGAGCGACAAAAAGCAGCTTGTCTCGGTCTCTTTTTGCCGTTGGTCCAGTGATCCTACCATTGTTGATTGCCATTAGACTCTAATCCAGCGCAAACCACTCGCGTCTACGACGTACAGCTCTACAGAATCAGTGAGTCCGTTATAATAGCCGATCATCCTGTTTGGAGTCTCAGGGGGACTTATGAGGCCATTCATGTCTGGTCTAGTAGCAACAATCTCGATCGTGGCATTCGTTATCTGCGAGATATCCTGCGTTGAGACAAAAGATCTGTTGATTGCCATGATCAGAACTTGGAGTAGTAGATTCCGTTTGCGTAGCTTAGCTCGACCTCGGTTCCAGCGGGCAGAGATACGAAGCCGATAGGCTTGCTGACGTAGTCCTTGTCCTGATAGGAGACGATACCTTCTCCCCTAGAGCCAAGCCTTTTCCAGTAGCCAGTGACGCTTCCCTCGAAGTCACCCTTGACGACGACACCATTGGCCCTGTCCTCCAGGGTGGCGATCCTGATGCCAAGGTTGATTTCTTGCAATACGTTAATATTCATATCAAGGTGCCGCGACGTCGTATTGCTTGAGGTTCCAGTAGAAAACAGCTTCACGACCACCCGTCAGCTGGACTGCGCTGGTTGTACGGGCCACGGCCATGATCTTCCCGTTCTGGGCTGCGTCCGTATAGACGGTGTCGACGTTAAATGTAAGTGGTCCAGCAGAGGCTATGACAGCTCCAGCAGAGACCAAGGTGGCTTCGTTGATGACAAGGCTATCGCCCGCGACATAGCCGTAGCCAGAGTCCCTGATGGCCAAGACAAAGTCCGTACTGGTTGCGCCAGAGTTGGTGATGGTGAGATCGACCGTCAGGTCTACCCCAAGGCCATTGGTGCCATCGATAGGAATGTTGGTGTAGGTTCCATCAATGCCAGAAGTGGGAGCAGAGATGTTTGTCACATCAAGACCTGTAACGTTGCCAGAACTCCAGCAAAGCGCAACGTGGCTAAATCCCAACACCGTCCCACTCCCATCGTGGTCGAAGATGGTCGTCTTGGTAGCCAAGCCTACGCCTGAGTCGCCATAGGCGGCTACGTCCGAGGGAACATAGTTTACAATCTTGCGTTTGTAGCCAGCGGTTCCGAGGGTGACCTCGTTAGAGAGAAACGCCGTGTCATCAGTGACACCAGGGGTATAGGAAACGCCAGTAGCATCGATGAGTCTTGCCTCAAAGAACTTGTCGGCAAAGCGCTGGGTAACCTGCTCGGTAACCTCGTAGGATGAGAGCTTAGCGGCAATAGCCATAAGGTGTTTCCAGAATCGTTGTAGTTTTCCTATCAGACCGTAGCGAAGAGGTCGTCGTCAACAACGGTTGCGTCTGCAGCAACCATGTTCCCTTGGTTCTGAAGAGGGATGCCACCATTGCCATCACCATCCAGCAGTCCACCTGGCTCCAGAATAAGACCGCTAACGCTTGCGATGAAGCCCATTTGGATGGTGTAGCTAAGGTCGGTAGGGAGGACGCTAACCAGCCCGTCTGCATTTCCAGCTGGTGTCATGGTAACACCAGTACCGAAGAAGACGTTGACAACGAAGGCAAGGGCCCCCGAGTCAACGGAAGTCTCGCCATCAACAGAAGGGGGTACGACCGCAGGTGGAGGGGTCGGGCCGCCGCCGCCGAGGTCTGGGGTTGAGTTACCCACCAAGTTGTTGGGCAGCGTAACTGTTCCATTAGACGCTCCAATCCAGATACCCTGAATGACGACAGCAGAGCCATCCTGGTCGACACCCCAGGAGCACCCATCCATCCTCATAGCGAGGATCTGGCTGCTGGCTGGATCGTAGTACCTGAACGGGCGACCGACTGACCAGCCATTCGCGATATCCTTGCGAAGTGCCTCGCCAATCGTAAGGCCAAACGCATCGCCTTTGATGAAGCGTGTGATGTAATTCTCGTAGGCGGCGACGGCGGACTCAATCTCTGCTTGAGTATCGTAAAGAAGTGGCATGGGGATTGACTCGTCCAAGATATATGGACCAGCCCCTGCAGGCGGCTCCTGGTATCGACCAGTAAACAGTACGATCTCGCTGGTCTCCTCCTTGGTATCGGTAGTGGCGGAGTTGACCCTGTCTGGAGCGATATCAAGGGTTGCGGTAGTGGTCGAGATCCTCTTGCTTGAGGTTACGATCCCATTTAGAGCATCAAGAGCAGCAACCCCCTGAGAGATACCAGCACCTCTGCTGACAGTGCTTGTGTAGGTCGTTGTGAGTTGGACGTTGGCACCGTTTTCCTTGAAGTACTCTGTCCTAACTCGGCTAGCCCGATACAATTCGGTTTCGCTCAGATTCCCGTCGAACTGCTGGATTATTCCATTCTCGACGCCTGCTCGCCAGTCCTCGGGCTTTGCTGCCGAAAGTGTTGTAGTCCAGGTATCTTGAATGGTTTCAACTAATTCATTCGCCTCTCCGTAATAGTTGATCTGTTCGGTGTAGCCGAGCAGGATCTCATTCTGACCTTCCATCGGGCAGTTGCCGTTTGGGTCACACTGGCTAGCGTACAGTTGACGGCAGTATGCGTACTTGTCGGCGTAGTACTGGTTGTTAGCCTCTACGGCAGGTCCTTTGATCTCAGAATAAATCCTAGAGACCTGTCCGCCTTCCGCGCCATAGTAGGTTTTGGTTGTTTGGGTTCTCTTGATGGCAATGTACTGCTGCTCTTTGAGTGCCTGGAACTGCTCGGTACATGAAGCATAGATAGGTGACACTGGATCCAGCCCAGCTCCACCTGGCTTGCTGGGCTCGTTACCGCAAGAGCTGCTAGTCCTTGTTGCTGTCTGGGTCGTACTATTTCCGCTCTCCCGCAGGTAAGTCAGGTATTCATCAGCGTTGGTGATGGTATCTGCTGACAGCACCCTGTTGTAGGTGATGGCTGGATACTGGGTCCAGTACTTGGAGATGTCTACAACCGTCTCCACATAGCCCGTGTTGTCCTCGGCAATCTGGCTCCTTGGGACCTGATACTGGATGTTGACCTGATCGGGGATCGCGCCTCCACCAGCGAGAGGAGACACGGACAGCGTTGTGATGCCGCCGATAGAGACCCAGTCGCCAGAAGCAACTCCTCCAAAGGAGTCACCATTGAAGAAGTCTTGTGTCTGTAGATTGCCCTGATTGTCCTGGTAGCACACCTGCCCCAAGCTTGCAAATGCGGCAGAAATGTTAGAGAAGGTCTCCTGGGCTGTGTCAAGGGTAAGAGGAGAGATAGCTAGCAGATCCTCGATCTCATCCGTCAGGTTCATCAGGGCTAGCCTGCAGCCAATCTCGACTTCTATCGTGTCGGATTCGGCGTCATAGGAATTGGTGATCACGTACAGCAGACCGCGTGGGTGCCTTGCCGTCGTCCCACCTGGATAAGTTACGTCGAGGACCACTGGCGCACCTCTTCTGAAGGCGTTCCTGTCGTAGTCCTCAATACTGCTTGACCCTGTCCTGCGACCTAGTGTCACAGAACCAGTTGTGGTAACGCAACCATTCTTGTATGAACTGGAATCGTTTGCAATCCAGGAGATCATGGACGAGGTGTAGTCTACCCCGCCGATGGTCAGCGAAGAAAGTCGTGTCGAATTAACAAGATAAGACATCGATCAAACCTCCATCAGGCCGAAGTTGACCAGCGTATGAGTAGGGCTCAATCTTACGTACGATGGTGGAGTGCTGAAGACAGCATTTGTATTAACCTGTGCGCCAAAAGTAGTATCCGCGATTCCGCAAGCCACTGACAATCCAGACGCCCTGTCTGCGTCCCACGCCTTGAACATATTATCGATTTCGACGGCTTGAGCAGTGGTTACGAGACTGCTGATTACCCACATGTATTTTTCACTAAACGCGGGACCAGTAAGGAGGTTGCCCCCAATGGCCGACCTGGAGAAGCTGGTAGAGCCTTGATAGACCCTTGGCATTTCGGTGCCGCCAAAATTATCAATGACAACGTTATAGACAGGTGACCCTCCACTTGGCGTAAAGGAGATGCCGATTTGAGACATTGCGGAGAGCCTAGCTGTGGCTAGGATTCCGAAGCTTCCCTAGCAAGTTTCTTGTAGTAGCTAACGTTCTCTTTTGTCCTAGGACCCGCGAACTGATGGCGGTTGCCCTCTACCACCTCACGAAACTCCTCAGACACCCCTGCAAGGGCCCTGAACACCTCGTCGTAGTCGGTCTTGAGGATTTGTATCACCTCTCCCTCATAGCCGCTCTGGTAGGCTTCTTGAAGGGCCATGTAGGCGTACGTCAAGGCGTTCCTGAGCTGGCCCTCGTCCATCTCGTCAAGAGGAACTTCGGCTAACCCAGGACCAAAAGCTAGAGCATTGTCCCAGTGCAACGCCGCGATTTCTTCGGGTTTACCAAAATCGAAAGCCATTGCACTGTATCAACTGATCAAGAGTACCGAATACGCTTGAGCTTAGCAAGTTGAACCATCATGCTGTTCGCCGTTTGGACTGGATTGCTTGACTGGATCGTGACGTTGTTGCTAATGCTGTCGCCTCCACTCATGCCAGCGAACGCGCTGATGACCTTGCCCATGTTGACGCTGTTTTTCGCCGAGGAGTCAGCGCCTTTGGTGCTGCGGCCAATGTTTACGCCGCCCCTGGGGATATCCAACTGCTTGGTCAGGTGCGCTGGGATAACGGTACCAGATGACGGAGCCCTCCATGAGCCAAAAGCAGGCGCGTTGATCATGCTAAGCTTGCCGCTAGCGGACAGGAATGCTTCCTTTCCAAGCTCGTTAACCGTATAGGTCGATCCTCCTAAGACTGGACCGCCAGTAGCACGACCGTTAGAGGAGCTAGCGGCATTGGCTGCCTTTGCTGCCTCGGCTGCCGCCCTTCGATACGCAGCAGCAAGGTCATTGACCATACCGATCTGAGAACGGAGCGCGGCCTCTGCATCTTGCCTGTTCGCGTCAATCCAGTCATTTTCCAATTGCTTGGCGTCTGTCACCTCTCTGCTGAGCTGCTTGATGGTCTTCTCGATCTGCCTAACGGACTCCTCCTCTTTTTCGATCTTTTCATCAATCACTCTAACGATGTCATCGTAGTTGTCCTTCTCTTCCTTGAGTCCTTCGTTTTTCTTGTCCTGGGCTTCCTTTGCTTTCTTGTCCTGCTCTGCCATGTTCTCTTTATGCTCCTTGGTGAGCTTCTCCAGTTTCTCTCTCCTTTCTAGCCGATCGAGAGAGGCCTGAGCTTCAAGCCGCTCTTTCTCAGAAAGCTCGAGGTTTTGAGTTTTTGCCTTGAGTTCATTCTTACGGATCTCCTCAAGCCTTTTTTCTGCTGATGTTTTTTCGTTAATAATACCTTTTTCTTCTTCAAACTTCTTGATCAGCTTGTCGCGTACCTCGTCAATCTCCCTCTTCTCTTCATCATAGCGGTCCTTAATGTACTGCTTAGCCTCTTCATACAGTTGCTTCTCAGTGTCCTTTTTATCTTTCAGCTGGTCTATTCTTTCCTGGATCTGCTCCTTCTCTTCTTCGTAGCGCCGTTTGACT
>Ga0208162_1001524_pt1 | contig 11975 bp, 21 predicted proteins | sample CB_VirMetaG_4_FD_184539 | JGI IMG/M metagenome (GOLD analysis project Ga0208162, IMG submission 184539) | Freshwater to marine saline gradient viral communities from Chesapeake Bay - CB_1508_1M Viral MetaG (SPAdes) (version 4) | ecosystem: Environmental > Aquatic > Marine > Coastal | place: USA... | reverse complement strand
AGTCTTTACCTATAATATTATGTTAAATAAAATTACTCCTCTATTATTATATAATCACCTATTCTAGACTGTCTAACATTATTTAAAATAAATAATGTCATTCTATCAATTGAATCGTTTAAAGTTCTTAATGAATCGTCTAACCTAAACAGTTCTGACTCATATAACACTACTTGTTCTTTGTGTTGAATATCTTTATATTTTATTTTTTCCTCTAACTGACCTATAAAATAATTTTGATTTTCTATAGTATTATTTAAAGAGTTAGTGGTACTGTCTAACTTATCTAAAAGGATAGTAATGTTGTTATCCTTCTCTTCTATTTCCTTCTTATAATTATAAATTAAAACATTTAACTTTCTTGTTGTCTCCACAAGTTCGTCATGTTCTTTTTGGTCCTCCAAATTATGATGAATAATATTTTCTAATTCTTCGTCAGCAATAATTAGTAGACTATCTACCTTATTTAAAAAATTGTATTCTACAATTTCTTCTTTTACCTCAACATCTTGTGTTGGCTCAAAGCATGATACCATAAATAAAGATATCAAAATTAACGTCCATTGACTCTTAAACATTCTATTAATTTTTGATTTAGTTCATCCAGTTTATCCTCATATTTTTCAATTTTTTCCTCAAGTTGTTCGATTCTAACATCTTGGTTTTTTAATTGTTCGTTATGTGAGGCACGTAATTCATAAAAAAGATAACCCACAGTTAATACCGCAATAAATGCAACTGCGGAAATGGGATTTGATTTAAATTGTTCAAAACTTATAGGTGATTCCATATTAATATTTTATTATAAATATCAATAAAAAATTAAACCCCCCACTTTTGTGGAGGGTCCATTGTTAGTCAAGAATTGACTTACCTAAAATCATCGGAGACTCGTCTTTATGTGACTTAACTCTAAAATGATTTTCACGTTCCTCAACCATCAACTCCTTATTACCATAACGTCTAGCATAGTTCTTGTAAACGTAGTCTTTTACCTTTTGTTCAATTACTCTATCCATTTTATTTTATTTTTAATATACTGATGTTTCAATTACTTCAAATCCTCCATACTTACGCCATTCTTCATTCGGTTTCCCTACATCCAACCACATTACACCTTCTTTCTCACGACTATCGGAGTAAACCTCCATCTCAGGTTGTTCATCAAAGATAAGTTGGTATGCTTCATCCTCATCATCAAAATGTTCCATATTTTCCTCATACCAATCATAATCACCACGAATATCCTCCAAATATTCAAGTAGGTCGGCTGCGGTTTCTCCTTCATATGCAGGAGTACATTTCCGTAGAGTTTCAACGTCAACCTCAATAGGTTCCGATGCTTCCCAAATGGTGTATCGTTCACACATTCGGACATAAAGTTTTTCTTCTGACATTTTTGTTTTGTTATTTGTTCAGTACAAATGTAAAACAAAAATTCTATTAAGACAAATAATTTTTAGGTAATTCCAAATCTTCCTTTCTGTGCGTTATAATTTTGAAGTACTTCATCGTCTGTTAATACGTCAGAGTAATATTGCACTGTAGAATATTTAAAGTCGTTTGCAGAATTAATTATTGGGATAACACTTCCACCTATTTTAAATTCACCTTCACTATCTACACTATTATTCATTGTGTGAGTTTCTTCTATAACACCGTCTAAGTATAGTCTGAAGTCTGTATAAAAACTCAACACCGGCGGTACACCTGCCGTATACCCATATGATGTTAAAGTAATATAATGCCATTCGTTTGGGGTTACCAAATTACTATCACTACTGAACTGTATTGTACTACTATCAGAATAAAACTTAATTTGATAATTACTATCTGTGGTGTTACTAACTAGTGCTAATGTTCCTTTTCTACCTATTGAAGTTCCATAACCATATAATGCTTGTACTCTATTTGAACCGCTGACGGTATTTAACTTTACCCATACTCCTACTGAATTAGTACTAAGATTATTAAAACTCATAGAAAAATTTTTGTCATTTAGTTCTAAACAACCTTCTCCATCGTTAGTAATATATAAAGGTTGATTAGTAGTACTACTATATGTTATTTGTTCTCCATTACCTGAGATATCATTCCATTCATTATTAACTCCACCAACTGTAAATCCATCCTTAAAGTTATATGAGTACGGTTTGATGCTAGCATCAAATAAAAACTTTAAATTATCTGTTACAATAGGTTCATAGTCCCTGTTTACAACGGCTAAATCGGTTTGTAAAGTTATCCAGTTAAGTGCGTTATATATTTCCGTATATGAATTACCTGAACGATTATTAACTTCATTTATTAGTGATGTATCATTATCAAAAAGCCTTATCGAAGGTCCCTGTGTTGCCTTATCTTCATATAATGTATACCCACCACTCGGAGGTGTTATACCGTTCCAAAACCCTGTATTTTCTGTGGGTCCTTTTTCAACATCACCAACACCTATCCTAAATTTATTTGCAGATATTGTGTTTGATTGTGGTAATAAGTCATATTTAATAGAATTTGACATGTCTTATTTTTTTAATCTCTTTGGGTGCTGTCAGTGTAGTTACGTCCCTCAACCCAACCATACTCTTTTAGTATCGCTTTCATTTCTCTTTCTATTGTATTTCTTGAGCTCCATCTACACTTATACTTATCTCTAAAACGAGGGTGTATTTGTATTTCTGCTCGATAACTATAACTTCTTACTCTGAATACAATACTATGTATGCAGTCAGAATCTTCGACCTCTTTCATAATTCTTGGTCTAATTTCTTTTCTGAATACATTTTTAATATAATTGTCAAGTCCCCTAAATGTGGCACCTTTAAAATCTAAACGAGCACTTTCTGTAAAGTATCTATTCATAAACATACCAATTCTACGCTCGATAGTATTAATATCTCTAATACTTCCTCTTTCTTCTAATAATTTTTCTAAATTAATATATGGTTTAACTGTAATATTTTGTCCCCTCGCGTCTTCAACATCGAACGACAACCAATTCGGATAAATCTCAGGATTTTGTTTTTTATCCATAACTATAAACGCAATTACAAAATCTTTTACCTTACTAGAAACCTTTACATCTTCTCTATTTTGTATTTCAAGTGCCTTACTCCTTGCTTCGTAATATTGCTGTCTTAATTCCTCATATTTTTCATCAGAAATTCTACGATTATTAGTTCTATGTCTATATGCATACTCTCGTGTTTTAGGATTCCATGTTCTACGATATGAATGAAGTCTTTTTCGTAATTTGTTTGCACGTTTTTCTAAACGTGTAATATATTCTTCGTTTTTTCTTATTACGGGAGACTCGTTTAAAGTATTACTCATAACTATAAATATTACCAACCTACTAAACGACTAATAGGTAAATTAAATGTTTTTTCAAACCACTTTTTATAGTATTCTTCAAATTTATCACCTAAAAGACCTATTTCTGTAGAAAAATAATTTTTTGAGTAGTAAAGTAACGGAAAATCGGATTCTGAAAATGTATTCGCAGTAAAAGTAACATTTTCAGTGTATTTTGGGTCATATAAAGCAAACCAATCATTAACTTCAGGTAATGCGTCTATATCATCCTTAAAAAACTGTAAAACATTCTTTTCACCGTCTATGTATTTACTAAATTCCCCAACATCTTTTAAATCCCATACATTTGATACGGGTTTTTCGTGTTTTTTCATTAGTTTATCAAATGCGGACTCTAATTGAGACTCTGTTATCATTATTTTCATATTAATAAATACTTTTTAAGTGAAAATTTAATATATTTATATAAAAAACCCAATGGAAAACATTAATAAGTTAAGAGACGAATTGGTTAAGTCCAAAGACAACGGATTTTTTCAATTTACAACAAGAAAAGGTGGTGAATGGTTACCTGTTGATAAACTTTTGGAAGAAATTGATGGTTTAAGGGTCTGTTCTTGTCCTCCTATAGACGGTAATTCTTAATTTTCGGTATAATCTACCACTGACCACACTTTTAAGGTAATATCACCCCTCAATAGGGCAGCAATCAGTCTTCCCATACCCCAAAGTAGTTCACCATTGACCAATGTGGATGGTTCAGCGGTTTTTGGGTCATAATTCGCGTATTCTTCGTATCTTTCGGGGTTTTGGTCAAAGATTTCACCCGATTTTAGTCCAAATTTACGACCAACTTCGGTATCTGACACATGTTCTAACCCTTCTAACTCCAATCTATACTTAGGATTGGTTTTTATCATCTCCATCACATGTCTTGGGGTACGAGAAATCGCTTCTTTTACTGAATTTGTCTGTAATAAGTTAAAAATATTCATTTCTATGGGGTGATTTGGGTCCAAATACCAATTTTTCACCTCATTTTTGTCATTTTCATTACCTTCTGGTCTCTCATCTATGATTTCTCTTTGGAAACCTTCAGGGAATTTTTCTAAAATTGCTATCCATTCTGAATTACCTGACTCTTTTTGTGATTTTTTGTATGTTTCAAGGTTAATATCGGACATTTTACTCTCATTTAATAGTCCCATTACCTCTTTTATACGATTTATCTCCTCAAAAATATAGTCTACCTCCCAATTATCGTTATCTGACAACTCACGAGCCGAATATATTTCAGTTGTCATAAAGAGATAAGCTGTTTTTTCTATTAAAAATGTCTTACCATCCAAATAAAGCACTCTAGCACCCAAAAAATCCATTAATCTATACCCAATTAAAGGTAAAAACTCTTCAACATACCTCAAAAATACATCTGTCATTCTTCTGTATTCTGGGTTATATGGTAAATCATCAACAGAACCTTTTAATTCAACTACAATATCTAAAACACCGGGCCCGTTATATGTAACATTAGCAGTATTACTAACATTTCTTATTTTAAATGTGTTAGTATGTACCTGAGTAAAGTCTATACCAATTTTTTCCACATCATCACAAACTTTAGGATGGTCGTATCTATCAGGCATCATTTTCTTTTCTAACTCACAATACTTATTGTGATTAAAATAGGAATCAAAGGCCGTAGAAATATTAAAAGACATTATGATATGTTTTTTTAATAAATATCTATCGGTTATATTTAAAATTTATAATTTTATGAAAGTAAAAGTTAAATATAAATTTACCAAATAGTACATCTCTAAAAAATAGGTATGGAATTTTCCAAAAGTATCTTAACTTGTATGATTTATTATTTTTTAGTGTTATTACCATAACATATCTAACTCCATCTATCACCTCCATACCACAATGGTATGAAAAAAAATTCATAGATTTAAATATTATCCCGCTACCAGGTTTGTGTTCCTGTGGTTTATGATAATAATTAAAAAAAGGCATTCCTGTACCACCTCCCTTATAGTTATTATTTAATTCTATTATAATAGTATATTTAGACCAATCATAATGTAATTTCATCTTATTAATATTATGACTTTCATACTTAACAAAATCAATACTACTAATTTTACAACCTAAATCTTTCGTAAATGATTTTATTTTATTATTAATCAAATTTTTTATTTCATATGATTTTATAACACTTTCTATATTCGATTCTTTTGCTGCATGTTCATAGGAACCAAAATTATTAGTCACCTTAATCTCGTAATCAAAACTTTTTAATTGTTGTATAATCGAGTCACACTCAGACTCATCAAATAAATTTATAACTTTCATATTAAAAGTTATAAACATAAAAAATTAAAGTAAACTTTTTATTCTTTTAATGTTTTCAGTTATCTGTTCTATATGTTCTATTTGCCAATCACCCTCTCTATCATACCACTCCACATCAACTTCTTCACCATCATCATAACAAGGTTCACAATTATTTAATCTACTTTCTAAATCTCTTTCATCATATGCGTCAATAGTATCTCTATATGTTCTTGCAACTGCTTCGCTACCTGAAAATCGAGTAAGTACCTTAAATGTTTTTAGTGTTGGGATAATAATTTTACTGTCGTCCATAATTCCCCATTCGTCGAAAGATTCTTTGTTGTGTACCATTAACGCTCTTAAAAAATCTTCATCACTAAAAATAGATAAAATAGGTTTTGGTATATCAAATTCATAATCGCTACTCCAGCTATATTTACTCACAAAAGGACTATTATCCTTATAAAATAGTTTTGCGATTTTTAATATTTTAGAAGCGATAATTTTTTCCATAACAATAAATATCTTTATAAATGAAAAACCCATTTAGTAATATAAAACCCACCATTTAACCACAAAGAAATTAATTGATTAATTTCTTATGAAAAAAGATTTATTTTATTGCAACACTATCTATTCCAAATTCTATTATCTTATAAGATTTACTTCGTAAATAATTAATTAATTTGTCATACTCACCATTTTTCTTTATATGCATATTTTCAAAAACTATTAATTCAGGTAAATATTTTAACCCCATTATTAATTCAGCATCATAACCCTCAACATCAGTATGTAACCAATTAAAATCTTGGTAATTATTTTCAGTTATTAACTCGTTGACGTTTTTAGTTTCTTTGTATTCTTTATTGATTTCTTTCTCTTCTAAACAACTTTCTAACGTGCTTTTTCTAACACTATCGGTAAATCCCATTCCTCCTGTATACCATTCTACCGGATTACCATCAACAGTTAAAATTTGATTAATTAAAATACAATTACTAAATCCACTATATGTTTTTTCTAATTGTGAATATTGCTTTTTTGAACCTTCAACTATGATACATTCAGTATCCCCATCTATAACAGGCTGAACCCAATGACCCCAGTTACCATTGTGTGAACCAACCACAAGTCCTTTCGTGTTTTTATTTTTCTTACAAAAAATAGTAAATAATTTTTCTATCTTATCACCATCATATAAAGAATTGTATTTCTTTTCAAATATAATACCTTGTGACTTTGAATATACCTCAATGTTCCATCTCAGTGTACCTCCTCCATGCCAAGAATACCAATTACCGAATATTACTGGATTGTCCCAAGTTTCTTCTCCACCTAAAGTAGTGAATTTTACAAAAATGTCATTTAAATCATTAAAAATATACCTTAAATCAGAGTCAAAGGTTACTTTATAATTGTTCTGTTCGTTGTCAAATTCAAAATTAATCATACGTTTTTTTTATAAAAAATAAAAACCCCTCATCAAAAGACAAGGGGTTTTTTAATAAAAAATAAATAATAATGATTATAAGTCTCTCAACTTATAACCGAGGAACCCACCGACACCCAACGCAATGGGTAATTCAGTACCTGGGAACCCAAGTGACAAATGCATACAAACCGCACCTGTCATAACAGAGCCAATCAAAACGGCTCCATATTGTGATAGTTTTGGGACCAACAATAAACCTGCTCCGACAACCTCCAAAATACCAACCAAAAGGAGATATGGTGTCAATTTCATGTACTCAAAATTTCCAACCATCTCTTCGGTACCAATAATTTTAGAAAATCCACTCATAGCCATCATGAATGTTACAACGGCTGAAATTAGCCATCCCAAATTTGTAAGTGTTAAATATTTACTCATGTTATAATAATTTTATACGACATATAATAGAAAAACCCCCTGACAATGTCAAGGGGTTTTAACAATTAGAAAACCTCAGTTAGGAATTTAACAATAGTAAATAACACTAACAAGATTAAAACAAATGACGCAACTTTAATTGTGCCATACATAAACCTAGTAGAATAATAATCAAAACTTTTCATGAAAATAGGTAGTATTTGATAAGTTTATTAACAATATATATGTTAATAATTTAATTAATTAATGTACAATCTTGATACACTCTTTATTGAAGGGATATTTCTTTATAATATAATTCCTAATGATACTATTAACCACATCAATAACATAACTTGCGTCTTGTAAGTCATATATTTTTACAGAATAATCATCATATCCGTCACTATTTAGTTCTTCGTAGGTGACAGTAGTACTCTTGCATCCAACCCATAATGTTATCATGAGTTTACAATTATCTTTAGATGGTTCTATGTGTACATCTGTTATTTTAATTATTCCTTCACAACTTTCATTTATATCCTTTTCTCCGTCCCAATAGATTACGTGGTCAGAAAAAGGTATTTCTTGTCCATTTATATCATTCTTTATTAACTTTTGAAGTTTTTCAAAACCTTCTTTTTGTTCTTTTAGTGGTTGACCAAAAATATTTTTATCTTTGTAAAAACCTGTGTTGTTTTCTAATGATATTTCTTTATTTATTTCTATAAATTTGTTTTGAATATACTCACTAACATCATTTGGTAGTTCTTCAGGATGGCTACTAAACCCGTATCTATATAAGTCACTATATAATTTTTTTATTTTACCTCTGAATTTCATGTGTACACTCATTAGTTCATCTGGCATATACGTAACCTTTTCTGTTTCTTCTTCAGTAAAATTGTGTTTTTGTAGTAAAGACCTCATGAGTCTATAACCCTCAATAACATCAGAGTCTAAATTAGATTGTAATATAAAAGTTAGTGCTGGTGACATATTAATAAATATTGTTCACTTGTTGGACTTCAGCATATGCTGCACATTGTTGTTGAGTCGAGCAACCAATACAAAACAAAATAACTAATAGTCCTATTATTATTCTCATAATAATAAATATCACACAATAAAAAACCTCCGCTAAGGAGGTTATTTATGTTTTATTTTATGACGGTAAGCCCCCGCACATATAATAAACAGAATAAAAGATATAGTAATAATAAAATCATGATACCAACTCATTATATTGTTCGTTTGTTAATAATTTCGATTCGTCATACTCACCAACACTAACCTTAATAATCCAACCATCACCATAAGGGTCTTCATTTAAAAGTTCAGGTCTTTCATCCAACAGTTCATTAAACTCCAATACTTTACCACCAATGGGGATAAACAAATCTGATACGGTTTTAACCGCTTCTACGGTACCAAATACATCTTCAGCGTTTAGTGTCTCACCTTCAGTATCCACTTCGACAAATACGATATCACCAAGTTCTGACTGAGCGAAATCAGTTATACCGACATACGCAATGTCGTCTTCAAAACGGACCCACTCGTGGTCTTCAGTATATTTTAAGTTTTCAGGTATATTCATAATTCTTCAGGGTATTCCATATCCCAACTTAAGTCATTAGGATGTCCACATTTAACACATTCAATAATTGATGGATGACTTTCTATTATAAGTCCTTCCTTACAACCACATTCACGACATAAAAATATTGTATCAGTTTTTATTAATGACATTCCAGTAGTAATCTCTAAGTTTATTACCTAATTCTTGGTCATTACAATGTTCTTCAACAATCCACTGTGTTATTATTTCTTTTGGTAGGTTTTCCATGTTCTATATTTTTCCGAGAATTCAGTGTCCTCAAGTTCCTTCGGACATACGTCAACAATAATACGTTTCCACCACTTTTTCAAGAAATTTACAACAATATTTTTCATATTACAAATATAGACATTTTTTGGTAAATAAAAAACCCCTCCATATGGAGGGGTTAATAAAAATTATATGATTAATAGTCAGGATAATAATTTTGCACTTTCCAACGTCCTTTATAAGGGTGTTTAGGTATGACTGACCCTAAACCATATTTGTTAAATAACTCAGATAGATATTCATATAATGTATCAGTTATTTCGTTTTCAATTTCATACAAAAGTTCTTCAACATCGTCATAACTATCCTCACCTTCTTCATCAAAAGTTTTTTTACTGAATAAGTCTTTAAGGTCATATCTCTTACCCATTAAATGTAAGTCAACACTACCTTCAGGGATTTCACATTCAACCTCCCAAACTACGTTGTATGGTTCTTTGTCAACGTCTTTAGTTTCAAAATCTGCAATAATCATACTACGAGGTATTAAAGTGAACCTATAACCCCCATCTACTATAGTTCTTGGTTCATTTAGGTTTAATTTTTTAAGTACTTCCATTGAGGCTTTAGGAAAACCGCCAAGAAATTCCACTTTTAAACGACTAATAAGGTTATAGTCGTTGGTTGAATCTACATCAAGACCAAAATATTTATAAATTGAGTCATCAACATCCACACCTTTCTCTTCCCAAAGGGAAAATAACGATTTTTTTATGTTTTCATCGATAAAATCACTATTTTTTTTGATTTCTTCCAATAATATTTTACGGATAAGGTCTCTCATAATTGAATAAATATATTAAGGTCAATATCATTATCCTCAGAACCATTAAATCCTTCAATAATAATCTTACCATCTTCTTTTATGACTTTAAGATTGGAGGGAGTAAGATTTTTATAATACTTAAAATAAAAATCCAACTTTTCATCTTTGGATAACTCTTCTTTTAGTATTCTTTTAATTAAGTCTCTCATATCACATAAATAAATTTAGTATTAGAATTTAATTTTCTATCTTTAAAAAATGTATAGTGTATGTCAGATAACTTACCCGCAATATCTCCTTTTAAACCTATACTACCTATTCCACGCATTCCCTTACAACTATCCGATAACGATACCTTAATTTTAGGAGTAAGATATTCAGCAAATCTATCATTCATCCTTATTTCAAACTCATCTTTTGGATTATCCGTCGCCAATGATTCACGACCAGAAACAAATCCATCAAACTCAACATATTTAATACATTTATTTACTGACGGCAACATATACTTTACGAGTAATGAATATTTTTCCTCAAATTCATTCATAGAACATGCCAAGGTTTAATCCAATACTGCCAAATGACTCGTTTAATTTTCTTTTTCATTATCACAATTACTTAATAATAAATATATTCAAACCCACAATATCTTAAAGAACCTCATATATAAGTCCCATAAGAAAGTTCAAAAAAATTAATACCTAATTTAATATCATTGTTATTTATTATTATTTGTATTTCAACAGTGTTTTTTGATTGGTCATATGGAATGAAAACCATTGAATATGGTCACTTAGGTGGATTTATTTTTGGGGTTATATTTTATTTACTTAACAAAAAAGGAAGACTGTAGGTCTTCCTTTTTTTTTACATAATTATTTAATATTAATTAATCTAAATCTGGGTTGTGTCGTGGCGTGTTACCTTTTTTAACTGATATTTTCTCCTTCTGCTCGGATAAAACTCGTTTAACGATTCTAACCAAATCCGATTCAGTAAGCTTAATAACTCTTTTACTCATATCATTACAGTTTACGCACCCATATCAGCCAAGAAATCAGTAGACAAGATAATACCTAAAGCCGCACTATAGTCATTTATCTTTTTCTGTACATTAGGGTCCAAATCGGTGATTTCAACATTTGCAAAAACGGCATCCATATTTTCTTTAGCATTATTCACATCTCTTTTAAGACTATTAGTTAAAGATTTCAACTGAGCCAATGACCTTTGTGTTCTTGGGTCTTTTAAGTTGGCCAATGCGTTGTCCATAGTACTTCTATCACCCTTTCTAACTGCGTCTTGTTTACCCTTACGTAGTGATTGTCTATTGTCTCGTCTAGCCTTTAAATCACCAGCAAGACCTGAAGCTTTTGCTCTTAATTTATCGAGTTGTTCGCCAACCTCAGCGTCACCACTCTCTTGAATAACTCTCATAACGATTTTTTCCAAATCGGACTCCGTAAGTTTAATTACCTTTTTACCCATAATTTATAATTTTTTATTGTTTTTATTTTATTATAAATACCACAATAAAGAAAAAACAACTCACATTATCTTAAAGAACCACATAAATAAGTCCCATAAGAAAGTCCAAAAAAATTTTCCGGCATACGAAAGAAAAAACAACGACCGAAAGGTCGGAAAAAAATTTTTCGGTAACCCGGCATACAAAAGAAAAACCCCCAATCACAAGAAAGGGGGATAATCAATTACTCAGGTTTAAAGTTATTAATGAAATGCAATACCTCTACCGAATCTTTACTTAGACCTTTTGCAACATCCAATAAAGTACGGTCACCAACCGTTAT
>Ga0208162_1001523_pt1 | contig 11977 bp, 15 predicted proteins | sample CB_VirMetaG_4_FD_184539 | JGI IMG/M metagenome (GOLD analysis project Ga0208162, IMG submission 184539) | Freshwater to marine saline gradient viral communities from Chesapeake Bay - CB_1508_1M Viral MetaG (SPAdes) (version 4) | ecosystem: Environmental > Aquatic > Marine > Coastal | place: USA... | reverse complement strand
GGCTCGGTCGATAGCCTCACGCTGCCTAGTGTGCTATTCGATGGAGCGGACACGACGCTAACCAGCTGGCTCAATGCAAGCGCCACCGGAGCGGGGCTGTTGTGGTGCTTTACTGAAGGCTCACCCCCTCAAGTTGAAAGCGTTGCACCTGGACGGTCGAATGTTAGCGTCAGCTTGACGGCAGAGCTTAGAATTAGCTAAAAGGCAACCCTCATGGCGGTCACGAGCACTACAGGTAATTTCTCGATCACCGGGCTCGACTCGACGGTGGTGGTTCGTGATGCAAGTATTGATATTTCACGCGATACACTAGAAACCACGAATCTAGGTGATTCCAGCAGGACATATGTCACAGGTTTGCGTGGTGCGTCCGGTAGCGCAACTTTGCTATACGAGAACAGCTTGCTTGATGATGTTTACGCCAAGATCAACACAGATTCGCAAGGCGCTATCACTGCAACGCTGACGTTGACCACAGGTAAAACGATTTCCGGTAGCGTGCTGATTACAAGCGTTGGTTCGACCGTGACTGTCGGTGATGTCACAAGCACAAACGTTGCATTCACATTCACTGGTGACCTGACTATCTCCTCAACGTAATGGCAGTCCTTGGCACCAATGGCAGGGTCATCCTTAACCGCTCGGCGCCAACACCTGTTGTCGTTGACGTTGACGTTACTGACCTAAATCAAGACAAGAACATCGTCCTGCTCTCAGCTCCGAGTTTCAGGACTGGTGATCTTGTCGAGGTTGCGAGCGTTGACAACTGGCCTAACGACTATCTTTTCGATTCGCGGCTGGTGCCAACATACGCCAACACGTACCAGCATCAGGATTGGGCCGAAGCTGTTGATTACAGCGTCGCCTATCCATCAGGCTTGCTGAGGCCGTTCAGGTGGTTGAGTACAGAAGAAAACGAACCGCTGACAACCCAAGACGGCGATGCTCTTGTCATTGAACCGGCGGCTGTAGACCAAGAACCGTACCGAAATCAGCTCTACGTCCACGTCGATCAACTGAATAGGCTCTCGTTTTATAGAACGAGAGCTGCCGCTTTGGCTGGAGCGTCAGATGCAACACGCGAAAACATTGATTTTGATGACTTTATCGACACGACTGCCAGTGTTGAGCTAAGGCTGGTCAATGAATGGAAACTGGAGTGTTCGCTCCAGAGCTGGGAACTAAGCCTTAACGGCAACGAGATCGACACGACTGGGCTTGGCGATCAGTTCTTTGATGGCGTCAAGTCATTGATCCAAGGCGGTGGCAGCTTAGATTTCTTGGTGGAGCGTGAGTCCGTTGACACACGCACAACTGCAATCGTCAATCGAGATGACTATGCTAATGCACGCTGCTTCGTTGGCGTTGAGGAAAACCTGACATACAATTCGGCAGATATTACTGGAACGTCAGGAAGCCTTGCCAATTACGGTCCAGATTACGACGACGCGAGCTTAGATGCTGGCACCGATCCGTACGACAATGCAAACATTACACCGCGCAGTGAGATTGGTGAGCTTGCCGACCAAGTGCTTGCCAGCATTGGTACAAGCAATTTGCTACGCTTGCTGCTCAATACCGCAGAGCAGGCCGAGGCAACCGCTGAGTTCTGGATGATTGATCCTGATCAGCGCGATCGGGTCAGCTACACCTACACGCTGCTGCCAGGTGATTTGTACTACAGAGCGCAAATTTTGATCACGAACACGGCAATCAGCACACGAGCAACGGAGGTGATCAGCGGATCGGCAAACTTCGTGACGGTCAGGGATGTTGAGCTGCTTGAAGGTGCTGCTTGATTTGAGCTACAATTCTAATATCGCGGTTTCGCCATGACGCTTAAAATCATTCACAAGAACAATACAATCGCTGGTCAGGCACCTGCCCCGAGCGATCTTGATATTGGCGAAATTGCGGTCAATTCAGCGGATGCAAAGCTTTACGTTGAAGACAATGATGGTGCGATTCAGTCTTTTACAAACGACAACGACGCCGTAACTGTACAGCAATTTACGCAAGCAGGTTCTGGTGCCGTGCAGCGAACCGTTGAGTCAAAGCTACGTGATGTCGTAAGTGTTAAAGATTTTGGTGCTGTTGGAGATGGAGTGACGGACGATACTGCTGCTATTCAGGCGGCTATTGATGCTGTTGCTGCCATTGCTGAGTTCCAAAGACCGATTCTTGTAATTCCTTCTGGCAACTACTTAGTTACTCAACTCACATGGGCAACTAATGTATCAATTAAAGGAGACAGCCGCAGAAGTACACGAATTATTTGCAACGGTGGTAGTGGTGTTCATGGGATAGTAGCACCCGCTGGGCAGACTCTCGGCGGAGCGTCCCAGTTCATTCGTGATATTTATTTTTCTAGAGTAAGTGGTCAAACTGCAGATGCCATTAACTTAAATGATGCCAGTGCAATTAATGGCATTGTAATTGAGAACTGCTGGTTCAACGGTTTTGATAACGCCATTAATATTGGTGATACCGACACTGCTTTTGGAGATGTGTGGGTTACAGACTGTGTAGCCGAACTCTCAAAAATCGGACTGTCTATCTCAGGAACAACAGGTGGTGTTTCTGATGATATTATGGTGAGCAACTTTACTGCGTTTAAATGCTCCGACTTTGGCATAAAGGCGGTAAACATTATCGACAGTACTTTTTCTAACATTAGAATTGCTTGGTGCGGTTATCAGGATTCTGCCTCTTACGCACTTTATTTTTCCGGGTGTACGGATGTCGTGGTAGATACTTTAAATGTTCAAAGTCCAGTAGGCCAAACTGATGTCACCAGGCGTTTATTTGGAATTTCCGGGTGCTCTAACTTTATTGTTTCAAGTGGCACTCTTAGAGGAAGAGCCGGAAGCAGTACCTCTACCGACTATGGTATGACAATCGGGGGTACATGCTCTAATATTGCGCTCTCAAACCTATCAATTAGCGGAACCGAATCTAACTCTACAGGCTCCGGCATTTCTATTGGAGACGGAGCCAATGCTTGTAATGCTGTCGTGATCTCATCTTGCCAAACTTTTGACACAGGAGCCGCAGGAATTAAATTCAGTAACCTCGCCAGTGGGACTTTGTTTGGCGTGTCAGTTGTAAATCCTTGGAAGGCTGATACAACAACAGCAACAAGACCTGGAATTGACTTACAATCCAATGGTGATCATTCGGTAATTGGAAGCTCTGTAAGTGGTACAAATATCACCACAGGGCATGGCATTCATGCGTCTTCGGATTCAGATAAAAAGATCATATCCTGCACGGCTCCGCAGGGTATTACAGCAACATCTTCTACACGGGTATTTGTTGATAGCTGTGATACTCAAGGCAACGGCAATCTCGGTCAAGTTGTTACCGCTACCATTAACCCACCTTCGATTGCTGCAGGTGGCTATTATTCCACTACGGTGACTCTTACAGGGGCAAGTCTTGGCGATCATGTTGAGTGGGCTCCTGGCACAACAACACTAGGTGACCTTGTAGCTTCCGTCTTTGTTTCCACAACAAACACCGTAAAAGTTGTTCTGTTTAATCCTACTGCTTCTGCTATAGATCCCGCATCTTCAACTTGGACATTTAAGCTCAAGCAACTAGTGTAAAAAGGCAATATATTGGTGAGGAATTGTTGGATACTGCCAATAAAATTTGGTATAAAACTGTTGGGCCTACTGCAGCAAACTAATAACAAAAGTACATAACTAAACCAATGATCACTATCCTCGGCATCAAAGCGTCCTATGAGGCTTGGAGCGTATCGCCCCTGGGTTGATACTTCCGGCAGATTGAGAATCAAATTCAATGGCGAATCCACTTCAGACACTGATAACAGACAGCAGCGCCAGTCAAAACAATCACTGCTCGCGAGCTTTCTTGGGAGTCTAAGTTAGACTCAAGCTATCAGTGGCACATCAACGACCGTGGCCAACGTCAAAATCACAGAACTCACCAATCTGACGGATCCGTCCACCACTGACGTTATGCCGGTGGTGGATGTTGACGCCAATGTCACCAAAAAGGTCAGCGTCGGTGAGGTTGTTGGCAAGATCACAGGTGATGTGGAAGTTGCCACGGATGGTACGGCAACGATCAGCGAGCTGCCAGTCAGCAAGCTGCAGGACGGTACTGCCCGTCAATTGCTGCAAACGGACGCCGCCGGTACTGGTGTTGAGTGGACCAGTAATGTTGATGTACCTGGAACGCTTGACGTAACCGGCGCGGCGACGCTTGATTCAACGCTGGGTGTCACTGGGCAATCAACGCTTGCCAGTGCTGCAGTTTCGGACCTGACCAGTGGGCGTGTGGTGCTTGCTGGCGCCAGTGGCGAGCTTGAGGATAATGCCGCACTTATCTTCAACGGCACACAGCTTGATGTTGGTGGTGATGTCGTCATTACGGGCGATCTAACTGTTGAAGGCGCAACAACAACACTTGAGACGCAAACCGTAACAGTAGAAGACAAGAACATTGAGCTTGGCGTTGTTGACACTCCGACTGATGCCACTGCTGACGGTGGCGGCATCACGCTGAAGGGTGCCACAGACAAAACAATTAACTGGGTTGATGCCACGGATGCGTGGACCTTCAGCGAGCACGTTGACCTTGCCTCGGGCAAGGAGTTCTACATCAACGGCAATTCGGTCCTGAACGCCAGCACGCTCGGTAGCGGCGTCACTACATCAAGCCTTACCACCGTCGGCACCATCGCCACTGGCACGTGGGAAGGTACGGCGATCGACGATACCTACCTCGACACCATCAGCGCCGCAGGCAAGGTCAGCAACAGCGCCACCACCGCAACCGACGCTAATACGGCCAGCGCGATTGTTGCACGTGATACGTCAGGTGATTTCAGCGCTGGCACGATCACCGCTAATCTGACTGGCAATGCCGATACTGCCACGAAGCTCAACAGCAGCCGTACGTTTGCTGTCACCGGAGATGTGACTGGCACGGTCAGCAGTGATCTTACCAGTGGTGCAAGCATTGCCACCTCGATCGGATCGGGCGTGATCGTTGATGCGGATGTTAATACCTCAGCCGCAATCGCTGGCACGAAGATCGATCCAGACTTCGGCAGCCAGACGGTCGAGACGAGTGGGGATCTAGCGATTAATACAAATGTTCTATTTGTTGATAGCTCTGAATCGGCGGTAGGGATTAACACTCCTAGCCCCGGAGATGCTCTTCAAATCAATAAAAATGCAACATCGGCAGCAGCAGGCGGATTAACACTAAAAACAGCAGGCAGTAATGAAAGCCTGCTTTCAATTGGCGTTTCTACATCGTTGGACGCTGCTTTTATTTCAAGCCTTCAAAATGGCACTGGAGCTGCTCGACCAATTACTTTTGTGGTTGGATCCTCCTCGACAAATGAAAGGATGAGGATAGATACATCCGGCAGGCTGTTAGTTGGCACGCCGTCGGAGTCTGGCGGTTCTTTACTTCAAGTGAACGATGATCGTATTAGAATTGCATCATCAAAAACACCTGCATCTGCATCTGATACCGGCACCGCCGGAGAGATCTGTTGGGACTCCAGTTACATTTACGTTTGTACGGCTACTGATACATGGAAGCGAGCAACACTGAGCACGTGGTAACAAGCGCGGGTACACTGCCTTATTCCTGTTACATTGAAGAACAAGCCAGCGCATCGCCAGCAATGAGCACGGTCTACGAATGGAACATCGCCAACCTCGAACGCCACACCGCTGACGGCGTAGTCTTCACGGTTCACTACACGGTTTCGGCGGATGACAGTGTGTATTCTTCGAGCGCATACGGATCTCTCGGCCTAGAAGCACCCGAGCCCGACAGCATGATCCCCTTCGACAATCTCACCAAGGAAATCGTCGTCGGTTGGGTCAAGGACAAGTTCGGTGACGAAAAGGTCGCCGAGATCGAAGCCGCACTGCAAACACAGCTCGATGAAAAACACGCGCCATCGAAAGCTGCAGGGGTGCCCTGGAGCTAAACTGAATCAGGAGGCACCGAGGCACCAGTGATCGAAATCTACGCAGCGATCTTGGGCGCCTCCATCGGCATTGCCGGGATGTCCGTATCGGGCTTCTCCAAGCGCTCCAGCGAGTCACGCGAAGCAGTGATCCGGCTCACCGCAGCGGTCGAAAGCATCGCTGGAAAGCTCGAAGAGTTGCATCAAGACATGAAGGAAGACCGCAGGACGATCTATTCAAGGCTTAACGAACACGGCAATCGAATTACTGTACTGGAAAACAAAGGGCGCTAGGATCAGGTTACGAGTCATCTGCATCCCATGCACATCGAAGAAATCCTGTCCAGCCCGATCACTTGGATCATCGTGGCCGCTGCGTCCGAGATCATCGCCCTGTCGCCGCTGCGTGACAATAGCGTTATCCAGCTGGTGTTTCACGCGTTGCGCTCGATCAAAGCAAAAAAGGGCTGACTCGCTGGCTGTGGCGGTTCGACACGCGCTCGCCGTTGCAGGATCTGCAACGTGCCGCCAACCGCCGCAAATTTGACGCGACCTTAAAACCCAGACTGGATGCTGAGATCGAAAGCTGGCATCGCAGTCAGCCGCCTACGGTCCAGCCACCAGTGCGGCTCGACGACCTACACATCCGTGCTCCTTGGTATGACACCGATCCGACTGATTGACCTGTTCAGGTACTACAAGCGGCTTGGACATCAGGATGCTGCGATCCATGAACTGGAGCAAGCCATCAATGCCGCAGCTCCTGGTTTGCTTGGTCGCGATCAAGACTGGTATTCAACGTGGTCATCGGCAGTTGAGGCGCCTGCCAGTTACGACAACGACTGGAATGGCGTCATGGCCGCCGCTGCAGTTGCTGGCGCCAAGTTCCCTGAAGTCGTCGCAGCTCAATGGGCGCTTGAATCGGGTTGGGGTAAGCACATCTCAGGCCAGCACAATTACGTAGGGCTCAAAGGTGGCGGCACATCCACCACAACACGCGAGTTCTTGGATGGGCAATGGGTCACCATCACCGATAGCTTCATTGACTTCCCGTCACTTGCAGCTTGCGTTGAGTACCTCGTCTCACGCTGGTACAAGGATTACGAACAGCACAAAGGCGTGAATCGCGCTGATGATCGCAACGAATGCGCTCGGTTGCTCGTGCGCGAAGGTTATGCAACCGATCCAAGGTACGCCGAAAAGCTGATTGCGATCATGCAGTCGCAGTTCGGCAGCGAAGGGTTGATCCTTGATGTGCCTTACGAGTACCAACTTGACAACATGAGCGGCACCGGATACCGCGAATGCTTCAGTAGCTCCTGCGCAATGATCGCTCGGTATCACGGTCAGGTGGATTCCGATGATGAATACAACATCATCCGCGCTCGATTTGGCGACACGACCGATGCGCAAGCGCAAGTGAAAGCGCTGCGGTCACTGGGCTTTGATGCACGGTTCCGCACCGATTGCTCAGCCGCAACACTCGAAGCCGAGATCGACGCCGGTCGCCCTGTTGCTGTTGGGTGGTTGCATCAAGGCCGCGTCACGGCACCTACCGGCGGCGGACACTGGACTGTAGCGATCGGTTACACCGAAGACACGATCGTTCACAACGACCCGAATGGTGAAGCTGACATGAAGAACGGCGGCTACATCGGCAACTCCGCCTCCCTTGGCGCTCATGTTGAATACAGCCGCAAGAATTGGCTGCGTCGCTGGGAAGTCGATGGTCCGAGCACAGGTTGGGCTATTCTGGTGAAGCCTGAATTTTGAATCGTGATTCTTAGCGATTGGCAGATCCGTTCGCACGCAGAACAAGGTGCGATGGTTGAACCGTTTGACCTTGCACTTGTCAACCCAGCCAGTATCGATGTAAGACTCGGCAGTCACCTGATGATCGAAGTCGCCGATCAACGTGACTTGATTGAGATTGACATCAGCAAGCGCACAGAAGAACACCCGTACTGGTTGCTGCCGAATGAGTTTTGCTTGGCAGAAACACTGGAAACATTCAACTTGCCAAGATTTATCGCTGGTCAGTTTGTATTGAAATCAAGCCGCGCACGCGAAGGGTATGAGCACATGCTTGCGGGATTTTGCGACCCAGGCTGGCATGGAAGCAAGCTCACGCTTGAACTCAAAAATGCACGCAGATTTCACGACTTGCCGTTATACCCTGGCCTGAAAATTGGTCAAATGGTGTTTCACAGAATGTGCGCATCGCCACTTCGGGACTATTCCGAGACTGGTAGATATAACCGTGACCGAGGAGTCACCGGAAGCAAGGGTTAAAATACGCGCCTCATGCGTTGAGAGTAAAGTTGAATTGCTTGTTGATAAAATATACGGGCCTGCCATTCTTGGCGGTGTTCTTTTATCATGCCAGCATAGGTGACGCGCCATACGTCACCTATCTTTTCAATCGTTGGAGGTTTCATGGGTTGGGCGCAATGGATGATCGTTGAACTCCCCGTTGAGGAGCAACTCACTCTAGAGAAACAAGCTCGGGTGCCGTTGCATCAAGGCAGCGCTGATCAGATTCGGCAGTTGTGTTCAAGCCTGATACGCCAGAACCACATGCAGCAACAGTTATTGAAACAAGCGACTGGCCGGATCATTGAACTTGAAGCAATGGCAGCGTGCCTTGACATTCAAACGTAGCAGTCTTACCCAATGCACGCTTGATCTTAATCAATGCGCGATCACGGCGTTGCCTGATGCGTTCACGTGATACATTGTGCTGCTGCGCGATCTTTAGTAGCGTCATTGGTTCGTTATCAAGCAGCCCAAAGTGTTTTGCGATGATGTCTCGATCGAAGTCATCAAGTTGGTTGTAAGCAAAATAAAACTCAGCGTGCCTCTCTTTAGCATTGACATCATCGTACAAATCCTCGCTGTTGGATAACATATCAACTAACGGTGAACCATCTTCTTTCGCAAGCACATCAAGGCTGGTGTGCATTGTTGAACGCTCCATGATCATCCGTAGATCATTTGGTTTCATGCCCATGATCTCAGCAACTTGATCTAATGTTGGCAACACGCCATGCGCTTGTCTGTATTCGTTCTTGATCTTAAATGCACGGTTGACTTTCTCCAATGCGTTAGTGGGGATCCTTACAACACGGTCATACGATTCAAGCCCGCGATTCATCGCTTGTCGTATCCACCAATATGCATAGGTGCTGAATTTATATCCTTTGGTGCCATCGAATAATTCCGCTGCGCGTTGCAATCCAACAGTACCTTCTTGGATCAAGTCCATGTGATCCATGCCAGCACCACGGATCCGCATGGCAAACCTACGGCTTACATGCACCACAAGCCTTAGGTTGCATTTCACCAGCTCCTCACGCGCGCGAAGCCCAGACCTAATCTCACGGCGTTCAGCATTGGTCGGGTTTGGTTTATCACGCAGCTCCTGCCAACGCTTGACGCGCCTGGACAGCTTGATTTCTTGATCTGTTGTAAGCAACGGATACTGACCGATCACATTGAGATAATCGCGCATTACTTCAGACATCAGTGGGTGGTGGGGAAGACCGGCGCATCTTAACACTGATCTTGGTGCAACCACAACCAGATCGTGCCTTCCGCTTCAGCAGTCCAGAACGGCTGCAGGCGATACCACATCACCCAGTCATCAGATCCCTTGCGCGAATTGCATGACGCGCAGCAGCTGATCAGGTTCGCGCGATCGGTCTGGCCGCCTTTGCTGCGTGGTCGCACATGATCCAGCGTTGTGGCTGGTTTGCCGCAGTAGGCGCAGCGGTGTTCCCATGCTTCGAGTATCGATTGCCTGAATTGACGTTTGGCGTGACGACGTGGCACAAGGTAGCAGCCATCGATGCAGTGATCCACCTAGTCAGTAAGGATAGGCGCTGAGATCGTGAATCCTCGTTCTGAGTCAATGCAGCGGAGCAGCTGCTGCGGGCGCTCCGGGGCGAATCCGAGCTTCATGCCATAGGGCGTGGCGCCAATCAGGCTGCCGTTGACTGACCAGTTCTGCCCCATTGTCAGCTGGTGGAAGTGGCCCATGAACGTGTGATCGGCTTTGATGCCTTGATCCTGCCTGTAGACCCATTTCTGCAGCGGGATGGTGATGCCGCCAACTCCGCCACCATACCGGATCGCGTCGCCATGGTGAAACCGCAGCTTATGGCCGAGCACATCGACGTAGAGAATGTTCCCGTTGCTGATGTCAAAGCTGATGCGCGACTCTTGCCGGTAGTGGCGGGCGAGGCTTTGATACATCAACCATTCGTAGCTAGTGGCCGCGGCATTCCCGGCTCGCATCTTCTCCGTTGTGCGGCCGTGGTTGCCGAAGCTGCACGGCACGATGATCTGATCAAACTCGCCGTGTTCGAGTAGGTGATCCAAGCCAGCGACGATCGCGCGTTCACATTCGATCAGCTGCTGCGTTGGGCTGAGGATCTGCGTCTCCACTTGGTCAGGATGCAGCCAGTTGTCGATCAGATCACCACCCAACCAGATCACGCATTTGCTCACTTGCGCAGTGGATCTGAGCATTCGCACAACCCGCAGCGTGTTGCGGAACAGGTTGGCGGCGCGTTCGTGGAAGATGTCCACGTCGTAGCGGTTCAAGTCGCAGACTGTTGCAGGATCCACCACAGCGCCGCAATGCCAGTCAGAGCACAGCAGCAGCGGAACGGTCTCACTGCGCGTGCCTGTGGCGACTGCAGCCAGCGGCGCAGGCTGCTCAATGTCGCGGATCTCCAGGGCCGTAGCTAGCTGCTCCTGCAGGCTTCCGACCTTCGTCAGCAGCCTGTCCTGGTCGCTGCCCTGGCTACGCACCTGTTCCCGCAGTCGGCGGTTCTCGATCTGCAGCTGCGTCAGCGCTTCCTGCGTGTCGCCTTTACCTTGTGGGCAATGGCCTGGTTTGCAATACAGCTCACCGCTGCTTTCATCGCGATACAGCAGTTCAGCGGGTAGCTTCTCACGGCAACGACGCGACCGGCGGCAGGTGAACTTCAGCTGTTCGTCTGCCGCCATGAGATGCGGTTCAGTGACCTCACTGTAGCGACGGATCAAGTCGCCGCAGCTTGGCAGCTTGCTCTTGCTTCGCCAATTCGCTTGGCGTCAAAATCGGCGAACGCTTTAACCGCAAGGACAGCATCAATCGTTGCCAGTAATCCATTAGTTACTTACCCCAGCGGGCGAGGGCACGGCGAACGAGATCAACTTGTCCTAGCCCTTCCGCTTCGATTTCATCAGCCAGCTCGATGATTTCCATGACCGTCGGCCCCTCCGGCTCGGGCTGGGAGAGGAAGGCGCGGGCTTCATCAGCCAATGGATGCGTCGATGTGCAGTCGTCTCGTAACATCTGCCGGTACAGATCCAGCTCATTGGCCATGCGCTGGATCAGATCGCGTTCGGTGTCAGTCATTAGCAGTGAAGTCCCAATCAAGAGTGAAGTCCCAATCAAGAAAGACGGCATAGGGAGGCGTTTCCGCATCGACGCTGATCTGGCCAATAGTGCCGCACTCGGGGCAGCGCACCTTGTCGCCATCACAAGCACAATCGTCTTCGTGGCAGTCACTAAAGACCTGAAGCGCCCCGCCGCACTCGGGACAACCTTCCGGCCAATGTTTCCAGAAGTATTTAGTCATTGCTGTTGTGTCTCCGTGGGGGTGGCGCCGCGCAGCTCGTCGGCGATGGCGAGGAGTTGGGTCCGAGTGTGTTGCCGCTGAGCGAGTCGCTCAAGATCGGGGCTGCGCATAAGGTCGGGCGCTTTCTCGTATGGCACCACCCGATCTGCGACAGCCTCCAGGGCAGCGGAAAGTCCAGCTTTGCGGGGATCAATCTCGTAAGGATCGCAATCGACAAGTTCATAGGCGTCCCATACAGCCTGCGCGGCGGGTGAAAGTTCAGTCATCGCTTCCTCCCATTAGCGCCGTCCCAGATCAGAAACACGACTGCGAATAGGCAGGCGGTGGTGAACACGAAGAGTAGAAAATCAGTCATCGGGAAGCTCCTCCAGTGCGCGGCGGATGG
>Ga0208162_1001522_pt1 | contig 11983 bp, 13 predicted proteins | sample CB_VirMetaG_4_FD_184539 | JGI IMG/M metagenome (GOLD analysis project Ga0208162, IMG submission 184539) | Freshwater to marine saline gradient viral communities from Chesapeake Bay - CB_1508_1M Viral MetaG (SPAdes) (version 4) | ecosystem: Environmental > Aquatic > Marine > Coastal | place: USA... | reverse complement strand
TTATCTATATTCCCACATATATGAACGATCTCCATACTCATCTAAATTCCACACATCTGTTGATTCTAATTTATTATTTTCTGTGGCAATCATCCATTTGTCACCAGTTTTTTTATCAACAATAACTTCATCATCGTCTATGCCATTTAAAATAAACCCAAAAGGTGACATATCTTGCTCAATTTGATTTTTCTGTTCATCATAAATTCTTTTACGGACATCATTATCCGTCATTTCCTTAAAGTAATCCTGAGCAACTAACCACGCAAAAATTACAAGGCACATAGCTAAATCATCATTGCATCCTTCTTCTGCCGCAAAAGAATTATGTTTTTGAATAAATGTTGTCAATTCAGAAATAATATCATAATCATTTACAATTAATTTATCATCTTCTATTAATAATTTTAGATTTGAACATCCCAATTTTTTAACTGCTGCTGTCATTCTGACACCAAGTTGAGATTTCTTTCCACTAAAACCAGAACCAACTAGTTGTCCTGCTCTTCCTCTCATAGAGCACATTAAAATATTATCATACTCCAAATCAAAATGTAAAATATTTGCTACTTGATCTCCAATATCATTCACTTCAACTAAAACCCAAGAATTATTATATGCATTTGCAATTTTTTGAATTATTCCTGGAAATAACATTGGTTTAATTTCATTATTTTTATATTTGGCAACAACTTTATAAGGAAAATTTGTAATGTCAAATACAACAAATGAAGAATAATCATTACCTATACCTCTTGCAACATCTACGGTAATTAAGTAATTACTTTCTTCTTTTGGATTTTCATATATATCTAAACCTTTTCCATTTCTTTTAAGTGGATCATCATAAACTAAAGTTTTTAATTTACTTGGATTAACTAAAGTTCCAACAGATCCCAAAAATTCTGTTTCAAATTCAACTCTAAACTGCTCTTCACTAGTATTTGCGATTGTTTCCTGTTTCCACTTTTCGTCTCTTCCAGGAACTTCTGACCAATGCACATCTGTGGGAACATATCCGTTTTTTCCTCTTTCAGCATCATGCCACATACGGTAGAAATGATTCATACCACGAGGAGTGGATACTATAATTACTTTTGTTGATTGCCCAGAAGAAATAGTAGGATAAACCGAAGCAAAAAAGTCATCAGCAATATGATTTGGAATAAAAGCAAATTCGTCTAAAAATATAATGTTATAAGATCCTCCACGAACAGCAGATGCTGATGTAGATGCTGCCATAATTTTAGAACCATTTTCCAACTCTAAACTGCCCCTATTCCATTGCAAAACCCCTTGTTGCATCCATTTTGGTAAATTTTCGTATGCCAGTTGTAGACGCTGCAAAAGGTCTCTGGCAGTAGATGCCTTGTTTGCAAGAATTGCAATATTCACATTATCATTGAATAAAGCATAATGCAATAAATATGCAACTGTAGTACTAGATTTTCCAGTTTGACGGGGCATTTTACAGATATTAAATCTGTGTTTATGAAAGTTTTGTATTAATTTTTCTTGAAATGGATATAAATTAAAAGGAACTAATCCATGATCCAAAGAAACAATCTTAAGATAGTTCTTTGCAAAATATACGGGGTTTTCCTTACACTTTAAAAACTCAATAACTTGTTCATTAGTCCACTGTATAACAGTATTTGCTTTCTTAAGGTTTGGATTAGAAAGGTAAGCATCTTTTTGATTAAGTTGAATATCTTGAATTGACATAATTACCTACTGATTTCTTCCCAGTCCATTGCGGCATAAACATCAGCACCAGCAGTGTTAGATGCACATACGAGTGTTAATTCATAAGGTGTTCCAGTCAGTCCATTTCTTTCTAACTGAAACTTAAATAATGCTTCTTTCAGAATATCCACATTTGCAGAAGATTGATTTGCTGATGAGAAGAAACCAGATGCTAGAATTCTTCCACCACTCACAGTTCCACCATCAATCTTATATTCTACAGCACTATCTGCACCTGCACTGACCCAAGTTCCACCAGTAGTAGTTGCTGATGCTCTCACCTGCCAATTATATTGTGGTCCATTTCCAGTTCCCATCAATGATAATGCTGTCAAAATTACAATCGCATCTAATCTATTTGGAGAAGATTTGAGACGAATGGAAATTACAGGATAATAAGTACCTGCAGGAGTTGGTAAATCTACTGGTGATGTGATTGGTGTTTGAACTGCTTGCTGCAATCCACGCAATTCATAACCACCCTCAGAAATTACAGAAGAGCAAACTTGTTTGAGAGTGCTACTACTTGTAGTAATTCCAGTATTAGCAATCTCATATCTTAAGGGAAGTGATGCTGTTGTAATATAAGTGGACTCAATTAAGTTTGCGTGATGGAATGAATGACAATGAACAAACTGTCCATTAATAACAAACCCCATTCTAACTGTACCAAGACCCAACCACTCAATATCCATCCAAAGAATTTGTGCTTTGCTAATATCTAATGTAATGCCAGAAACTCCAGTGCCATCTAACTTATCAATATTCCAGTCAGATTGTGCAACTGAAGTTGAAGTCCCTGTAGATAAACTTCTCTCTACAAAATAAGGAGTTGTACCATTAATCTCAAAATACATTCCATTATCGGCACCAAAATATCCAATTCTTTGTCTTAGATTTTCTTTTGGTGCGGCAGGAACAAAAGTATTCAACACAAGCAAAGATTTTCCTGGTTGATATGAGAATGTCTTTGTAGTCTCTCTAATTACAGAGCAACCAGAAGTAGTTCCAATTCCAATATTGACTAAACCTTGAGTAGTTGCAAATCCAACAGTAGAACCAGTCCCTACAATCAAACTCTCCCAAAGATTATTATCTCTATATCTGTGAGAACTATCAAATAGTGTAAGTGGTTGAGATATTCTGGTTCTTCCAAAAGCATCTGCATTTGCTGGAACAACTGATATATTGGAGTCAATTATTGCATCAACTGGAAACCGATTGTTTGTGTCTACAACATTTCCATCCCTTGTTGCAATTAAAGGAACTTCAAAAAGTGTTCTTTCTTGATTTAAGAAGTCTTGTGTATTCTTATTCCACTGAGCCATTAATCACTCCAAGTTAAACTTTCTGGTCTATATCTTTGTGCGTTTTTAACAGTTACTGAATTTGATGTCATTGGATAGATATTATGAACTATTGCTCCAGGATATTCATCTTGAAGTTGTTCGGCAAGTTCATTCTTATTCATCATTTTCCCTTCTACTTCCATACGATATAATCTCCCCTGCCAAACTACATCAGCAATAAAAGACTCTTGAGTAGTTTCTGGTTGAGATGCATTCATATATAAATTTCCGTTGAAATCTCCTGCAATATTGATGCTTTCTGAAATAAACTGCTGAAAACTTTTCATTACTTATCTCTTTCTTTTAAATATTCTATTGCTGCTTGTAAATTATTTATACTATCCTTAAAATTTCCTAAACCTCTGTTGCAATGGTGACATAACATTCCACGAAATTTTCCACTATTGTGATTATGATCCATGACTAGTGCATATATTTTTCCCACATGAATATTATTCCTAGATCCTGCAATTTCATTACCTCCACAAATATCACATTTTTCTTGTTTTTTTAATTCTCTAACCTCATCATCAGAAAGTTGTCCTCTAAATTTCCCTCTACATATTTCTGCTCTGTAAGTTGCCCTACATTTTCTGCACCAACTATCCAAACCATCTTTACACTTATTATGTGGAGGAAAACTTACAGTATCTCTTGATTTTTCTTCTTTACATCTAGTGCAAATTTTAGTGTTCATACCTTTTTCATTATTCTATATCTATACTTATTTATGTAATGAAAAAGGTATGAACTAGCACTTCCACCTTCTTCTTGCTTTACAAATTGGTTTGTCCGGAGTTTTAGAACAATCTATATTATGCATATCTCTTTGACCAGCAGAACGACGGCAAAATGAAGCACGACGCTTTGCTCTTTTTCCTTTTGGATTCTTTTCAGTAACTGCAGTTTGAAGTTTAGAACCGGGATTCTCACGGCGATAAGTATCTACTGCTTTTTTACTCAGACCATCAGTTTTATCTTGACGATTAACTTTTTGCCAATCTTCAGATAATCCAAATTCTGTTCTCCAATTTGAATATTCTTCTGCTTTCATTTCACCACTATCTACGTAATCTGCCGCAGAATCAAGATAATCTGCTGCCTTAGTAATTTTTGATTGAACCCATGCTTCAATATTTCCTTCACCTTTCATTTTTTTACGAAGTCTTTTTGCAGCAGAAATAATAGTAGAAATTTCAGAACGAGCCATTGAGTGCTCATGGTCATAAGATTCTGGAAAGTTTCCTGGATGTGGTGTATTTGGGGTATAATCTTTTAACTTAATTGGCATAGAAAACATGTCCCAATATTTTGGTCCATATTTACACTCACTGCGAGTTTCTGCTTTTGCACATTTGGGACAATATCTTACACCGGATTCTTCTTTTACTGGAACACAATTTGGAACCGTTTTTTTACCTTTTTTCTTCATACCTTTTTGTTCATAACCATCCCAACATGCTTCTGATTTAGTTCCCCAATTTGAAGCACCAACTTTACGACATTTGACAAGTGCTCCAGATGCATATGCACTTGGCCAAACATCATATCTTGATTTTACCTTATGATAGCAAGCATCTTTTTTGCCACTACCTTTGTCAGGTTTGTCTTTGACTTCTTGTAAATCCATTTCTTCTTTCCTTATTTTTCTATCTGTTTTTACCATAGTTGGTTTAGCAGAACCATATTTTTGTGGTTGATTTGGATCTTCTCTTCTTTTTGCTACTTGTGCAGCAAGTCTTTCTTGTTTACTCATTGAAGCACGTTTTTCAGAAGAAACACATTTTGGTGTAGCAGTTTCACCTTCCTCTCTGGCACAAGCATCACCATCTACAACATCAACCCAACCAGGTTTTCCACCTTTTGATTTAGATTTACCAAACCAATCACGAAGACCTTCTTCTTTTATATTTACATCTTTAAACTTTTTATGATTTTTTTTAGCATCTGATTCCATTTTCTTCAAGCGAGTATAATAATCTGGAATTTCATCGAGATGTTGAAGTGCAATATCAGTAGATAAATCTTTATTTTTTGTATGCTCATGTTCAATTGGAATTCCCATCTTAAGTTGCTTTTCTATAAAAGAAACTTCCAAACGATGTTTTTTTGCGATTTGTTCAACTGATTTATGGGATTTAATCTTATGCACTGACACAAAAAATACTACTCTTTACTATTTAGAAATCCTTGTTTAAGTAATTTTGAAAGATCTGAAGTAGACCCAATAAAAACTGCATTATTTGTAACATTTCCTGTCTTTTTAGAACTATCATCTTCAATTTCTTTTAACTTTTTCTGTAGATCGATAAGTTTATCTGTAGTATCACTTACAGACTTAATTAGTTGACCAGCAACTTCATATGCTCTTGGACTTCCTCCTTCTTCTGCAATTTCCAATATTCCATTGATTGCTTCTTGACCCTTTTCAATCAATGAATATAAATTTGTTCTTGTATATTCATAGTCCTTTTGAATATCATAATTGGTATGTTCTTCAACGTTTTCAATCTCATTTAATGTATCTTTTTTTTCAACTTCAACAATTTCACTTTTTATATTGAGAGCATCATCTAATTGTTCAAATTTTTTTTTCATAACTATTAAATATCAGATTTACGAGTGGGACTGTATGATTTTGAATCTCCCAAATATTCCCAATTTTCATTAAATCCAAAGTCATCATCTGGTTCAGCATCTATTGGATCCGGAGTAAGTGTATATCTCATTTCCCTCTTAACAGTATTTACATCTGTCCCAGCGTAAGTGTCAACTTGAACCTTACGAATAAGACCATCTGTTGTATCTGCAATAGGTCCAAATAAGTATATCTTAGCTGTAAAATTTAACGTATATATAAGTGCTCTTCTTGAAGAAAAATCTCCTTCATAATCATCGGTAAAAGAAATACTATCTAAAACAACTGGTATATCTCTTTTTTCTCCAATAGAACTAATTAAATCTATTGTTAGATTAAAAGAGGGTTGAAAAAATGGTAAAATTTGCTCTATAATTTGAAGAGCATCATCATTTAATTTTGTAAGAATGCTCAATTGAAATCCAATATTATATGGAACTGGCATATAAACTTTTTTTAAATTTGTCCCATCAGATGCTTTAAATGATTGAGTAATTCCAGACTTTCTAGTAGAGTCATAAGCAATTGAGACCATTTCAAATGACATTCTTGGTAATGTAATTGCAATTGGTTTTGTTAATTGCTCTTGTTGTTGAATTTTTGCAAGAAACTTTTGTATCGGACCATATGATAATGAAACTTTAGTGTCATCAATTATATCATTGTTTCTATCCGTATGACGAATATAAATGTTATTAAAAAGGGTTCCAAAACCAATTATTGTCTTTCTTATAATTTGATGATAATAATATGTTCCTAACATTAATATTCTCCAAATGGATTACTTTCAGAAAAATCTATAATTAAATCTGCTTCAATTTCAATTTCTTTATTTTGCTCATAGGTTATATCATCACTATATGTATCATAAGATTCAACTATATATGTAGCTGAAGAAATTGTTCCAACCACAACTTCCCCAGGGAAAAACTTACCAGTATTTATAGAAACTTTTAATTCTACTGTTGGAGATTCTAAAAAGTTTTCATTTGGCGTTATTTTAAAATCCCTAACTACTGCAACAGTTCCAGAAGAACTACCAACAACAGATTCATTATATAAAAATGTTCCAATTCCTGCAGATGGTAACGTAGAAAATCCGATAGTTGGTTGAGTTAAATAACCAGAACCAGAATTAACTATGTTTACAGAAGAAATTTTATAATCAGTACCAGCAAAAGATTCTAAAATTGCGGTTTTACCAATTCCAGTTGGAGAAGAAACTTGAACTGTGGGGGGATAAGTATATCCATATCCTTTATCAGTTATTATAATACTTGATATTCCAATTTCACCAACATTACTTATAGAACATGATGCATTTGCTCCAGAACCTCCACCACCAACTATTTTAATTTTTGGTGCTACTGTATACCCTATTCCAGAATTTGTTAATAAAATCCTATCTATAGAACGAACTCCACCAACACTTTTGGTTATTGCTATAGCAGTAGCATTTGTTCCTCCAGCAGGAGCTGGATCTATGATTACAGTTGGAGTTTTAGTATATCCTTTACCATCATTATTTAAAATTATTTCTTTGATATATCCAGAAGATAATAAAGCAGAAGCAGATGCAGGTTTTGCAACCCCAACCAATTTTAATGTAGTAATATATCCTTCACTATCTACAGTATTATCAACCTCTTCAACTGTTGTATTAATAAGTTCATTTTCAAATTCATATAATTCACAATTCAATTCATATGTATAATTTGAACCAAGTTGATAGAAAGGTCTTTCAGATTCAACTCTTTTTATCTCAAAAAGTCTTTCACCTAACGGAAAATAAATTAAATCACCTTCTTTAGGTCTAGTAACAATTTCAAAAGATATATTTGTATCTGAATTTTGTCCGTCTAGAATTCCCGATCTTATTCCTTCCAAAAATGGTGATATAAATTCTTCAAATCTTTCCCTTGAAATTATCAAAGACAATTCATTTTTTAAAGTCAATCCAAATTTAGACATTACATCATAACCGGGATTATATCCTTCATAGTTTGCAACATATGCTTCTAATATGAAACTATCATCAAATTTTGATGCGATTGTTTCTCTAATAATATTATCTGTTTTAAATATTTTTCTTGGAAGATAATAAATTTCAACTCCATACATTCTAATTTGCTCATTAATCAAATCTTGAACCAAAAATTGTTCAGTAGGACTTCCTTGTAAAAAGAACGGATTTAATGCCATTATCCTATAAAATCATAAGGTGGTAATTCATAAGATCTTGCCATATCATTCTTAATTTCATCTAACTCTCTTAAAGCATCATCATACAACTGACGACCGTTTAATTCTGTTCCTCCAGGAAGTTTAACTCCTTGAAACTTAATTAAATTTTGTCCCCATTGTTTTTTAATTAATGAAGTTAAATATTTTTTTAAAAATGAATCATTATAAACTTTAGTGAAACTATTTGGATCTAATGCCCTATAACAATCAATAACTAAAAAAGTATTTTTATCTTTTGATCCCCAATCAATATCCAAATATAATCTATTTTGCCTTTTATTAAATCTAATTTGTTTATCAGTAGAAAGTAAGAAATCAATATCTTCTAAATAACTTTTTACCATTGTATATTGAAGAAGTTCTACAGAATTAAAATAATATAAATCATTTAAAAATAATTGATATTTTATACTCCACATTCCAGATGATATTGAACTAGTATCAAACTTAAATACTTTTTCTATTCCAATAATTGAATCCGGAACCTGAATAAAATTTGAATTCTCGTAAAAATTAGAAGTAATTGTACCAAGACCATCCACCGATGAAGAATTTCCTGTAGTTGTAACAACTCCAACTCCAGAAGTTCCTTGTGCTTTTCCTCTATTAATATCTTCATCTGTAATTTTATATTTTAAATACATTCTTTCAACACCATCAAAATGCCTTTCATTAAAATACTGAATGGCGTCATCAACTAAATCATCAATTTGGTCGTCATCCACATTTATTTCCAATACTGGGTGACCCAATTTTCTTAAGCAATAATCAATTAATTCTTGTCTACTAGATGGTTTTGCCACTTTAGTATTCTCCTCCGTCTATTAGTCCTGCAGTTAAAGTTCCAATAATATTAACATCATCATTGAAAGTTGAAATTCCAGTAAATGAAGATACCCCAGAAACATTAAGAATATTTAACGAAGAAATTCCAGTTACATTTGCATTACGAGCAGTAAATTCATCAAATTGTAAATCATCACTTACATATAAATCACCACCAACATATAAATCACCACCAGTTGTAGTAATTCCACCTGAAGATGCTAATGTAGTTACTCCTACTGATTCAAAGTTATCATTTACTACTAAATTATTTAAAATATCAACAGAAGCATTTATATCTAAGTTTGATAAAAAAGTAGAAAATCCTAAAACGCTGAAGTCTTTATGGATATAAAAATCTCCACCAGTTGTAGTAATTCCACCTGAAGATGCTAATGTAGTTACTCCTACTGATTCAAAGTTATCATTTACTACTAAATTATTTAAAATATCAACAGAAGCATTTATATCTAAATTTGATAGAAATGTTACAATTCCTGATATTTTTGCATTACCACCAACATTTAAATTTTTATTAATTCCAACTCCACCAGATACTACTAATGCTCCATTAGTTGGTAAAAATGAATTTTCTTGATTATTAAAATATACAATTCCGTTAATTGTTGTGGTTGAAGAGTCTATCACGCTTGTCATGATAAACTTATTGGTGAAAAGATCCCATACAAGAATCATTCCATCAGAAGTTTTAAGTGTATCATCTACATCACTTAATTCAATTAATTTTGTTGGTGGTGAAGATGCATTAGATAAAACACGTATTACATTTTGAGAACCGATTCTATCGTTTATATTTGGCATTACGTGGTTACTCCGGCTCTTACTAGTGCTGCACCTTCTACAGCTTTGTATTTTCTACCTTCAGATATTACTTTTACATCGTAAACATATCTTCCAGGTTTTAATAATGATGTTTGATTGGAATCTAATGCTATACTAATAATTCCAAGTTCTGGATTTGAAATACTAGATGCAAAAGAAACATAATTTTTACTATAATAAGATTTTCTAATTTGAGAATCCACATCATATCCAGATAAATCTAAAAAATAATTTGTTCTAGTATCCTCTAATTGAAAAGATGTTTCAAAAGTAAATCCTTGCTCAATTACTATGTTGGATACATATACTGCCATTACTTAAAATAAAACTACCTTTAGATATTTATTAAATTTTTGATTGTTTCTTGTTGCTTTAAATATAATTTACAATATAATTTTGCAAAATTTTTCAATTCTTTTTCATTTAATTGATCTATAACTCTAGAATGTTTTTCATATTCAAATAATTTACTAATTGATTGAAGTGTAATCTCATCTGGATTCATTTAATAACTCCTTTAATAATAATTTTATTTCTTCAATATCAATTTTAATTTGATCTATCTCTTTTCTTTGTTTTTCTCTATTATTCAATGTATTAATATGTTGATTATATGACAAAGTATCTTTATTAATTATTGCACCTGTATTTTCATCTCTATAGAGATTTGGGTGACCTTCTACTGGAATCATTATACTGTAGCTATAGTACGTAAATCTCTAAATCGTAATGGATATGCTTGATTTGTAGAAGACATAACAATTTTAATTGCATATCCAGTAAACTGACCAATGTTGTTTATGTTATATTCATAATCTAAAAATTGATTTTCTAAACTTGCTGGAACATAAACGTCAGGTAACCCGCTATTTTTAGATGAATCTATTACATCTAAAAATCCATCGTTATTATTATCTACTGTCAAATTTTTATATCCTGGGAATAATTCAAATGACTGGTTAACTTCACTCGAATCTGGTCGTATTAAACTATACAGAACTCTAAAATCTGCAGAAGAATGTCTATATGCAGAAATAATAACTTTCAAAGATCTTGCAGGTTGAGCAAGAAATACTGTATTTGAATAGTATACTGCCATATGCGGATCTTCAGTGGTTCCATTTACTCTTCCGTCTTCTTCATAATTTAATATTGGTGAATTAATTCTGTTACTATGAAATTCAGTAAATGAATCATTTATAAAAATTTGTGGAGACAGGTATTTATTTGTAGTATTTAATGTTAATGCCGTAATAAAAGATTTTTTCCTATCTAAAGTAGAATAAATTTCTTCATTTATCTTAGAACAAATAATTCTAGTAGATTGAAGACGATTTAGTGCATTTAATTGAATATCTTCATACCCCTGATCTATAAATGATAATTCAGTTCCACTTACACTCGTACCACTTAATGTTCTTATTTTTCCAGATACTGTTGTAAATGCTCCTGGAGAAAGTATATTGTAATATGGAATAAGAGAATCATATTGAATATTTTCAGTTGCATAAACATCTGAACCACCACAAGAAAGTTCGCTGAAGAAAGAAAGTTGTGGATAATTTGGTAAAGTTTCATCTAAACTTCTATTTGTACCATTAATAGATCTATCAATTTTAATATAATATTCATCAACTCCCAACCCTAAATCAACAATATCATTTTGAGTATTAATTCTTCTTAAAGAAACTCCATTTAATTCGTATTTAAATACTAATGCTCCTCCAGTAATATCTAAAACTTTAGTATTATCTATTCCTCTTGAAATAACCCCCAATCCAATTGAAGATACACTCTTATATTCAATAATTTCATTATTAATTAAAACATATCCTGGATTTGTATCACTCACTGGTACACCTTCAAATGTTTCAAAATTAGAAGTATTAGTAATCAATATTGAAGTTGAGGAAACATTTAAATTCTGTGATAATACAGATGGAGAAACATTTGACAATACACCAGTTAATTTAAGTTTATTATTTTTTGCATACATACCATGATTAAAATGATTAACTCTTATATAATCACCTGTTGAAAATTCACCAAATGATGTAGAACTTGTTATGGTAGTAGAAGCAAAGGAAACTCTTTCTCCAGAATCATTATAATAAACTAATAAAGAAGTGCCGTCATCTGTAAAATTGCTAGACTGTACATTAGAAAGATATAGTGTGTCAATTGCATTATTATTTTCAGTAATTGTAATACTTGCATTTTTTCCACTATTAGAAATTACCGAAGAAGTTACAATTCCAACTATATCTCCAATTGAATAACCATTTCCGGGATTTACTATATTTATTCCAGTTATTGAAGATGTTCCAGGAGAAACTGA
>Ga0208162_1001521_pt1 | contig 11985 bp, 10 predicted proteins | sample CB_VirMetaG_4_FD_184539 | JGI IMG/M metagenome (GOLD analysis project Ga0208162, IMG submission 184539) | Freshwater to marine saline gradient viral communities from Chesapeake Bay - CB_1508_1M Viral MetaG (SPAdes) (version 4) | ecosystem: Environmental > Aquatic > Marine > Coastal | place: USA... | reverse complement strand
TTTTTGGGATTTTTTTATTTTTTTTCTAAGAAGTTCTTCTTTCAGACCAAGAACGAACTTCAGAAACACTATTTTCTATCTCGGCTTTCTTTTCAAAGAACTCTTTAAAATCTTCCCACTTCTTTGTATTTGCAATTCTGGTAGATTTATTAGCCATAGTTTTGATTTTCTTAGATGTCAATGTTTTGTTTTTAAGTAAAGAATTCCTCAATGCTTCCACATCAAGAGTCATTGTCATCTTTTCCTTATGTCCTTTTACTTGTCCAACTACTTTTAGTATCATACCCATAGTTGAAACTCCTTTCGTTAAATTAAAATAAAATCAAAAATCTTGGTGTGGGAAAAGAGAAAAATGATAAACAAGAATAATAACAACCCACACCATAAAATCTTTGGTAGTAAATGCGAACCTTTTCATCTAAGTCGAATCTTCGCGTTCTCTCATCACCCCTTGACACCCAGTCGGCAAAGAACTCCAAGTCAAGTTTCCAAGACCAGTATCTAATTCAATGTCAATCCAACCGGCATATCGGAACAAACCACACTAAGTTTCCAAAGTGATTCTGTTTGTTTGTTTGCCTAACCACCTGTCTTACCGCCGTTAACATCGCCCTCACCGGACACGATAAGATTTTCGTGATGAATTTACTACCCAATTGTCAAAAAACTTACATAATAATATAAGAATAAAAAATGAAAAAGTCAAGTATTTTCTTAACTTTTTTTTCTTACATCAATTATCAAAAAACTTATATACTAATATACAAAGAATTTTTGACAATGTCAAGTATTATTTTTTCCAAGAAGTTGTATCTACGATTTGAAATATTCGGGTAGGGATTTTTTGTAATCCCATTTCGTTTGTGAGTAATAGTGTATTGTTAAATTCGTTCCAATCCACCATATATGATTTGTCCAATACACCGCCGTTCTTTTCTCTGATGACTTCGTTTAGTGCGTTGATTGTGTATAATGTATTGGATTGTTTTTTTCTATGTAGAGAAATAGTATCGATAATGCTTTCTTCGTATTCGTATTTGTATTCTATGTTGTATGTGCAAATTAACTGACCTAAGTCGTTTTCATTTTGAAACACATATACTTTTTCATACAATACATCATTGTTCAGAATAATAATGTCCAAGGTTTCATTTAATCTTGGTTTAGTGGTAAAGGTACATAGTAATTGTGTTTTCATTATCTTGCTTTCTTCAATGTTTCTAATCTTAGTGCAAAGTCTGGGTGTAGTTTCATTTCCAACTTCCAACTTCCACCATAACCGATTCCGTCTGGTCTTGTGTTTATTTCTGAAATAGGTATTTCTTCTTGTCCCTCTACACTAAAAACAATTGATGCTGGTTCTGGGGTTTCTCTAACTTTAAGATTTTGTTCTAATTCTTTGAAATCTTTTACACCAAATATTTCTCTTAATGTTCCTTGGTCTGCACTTAAATCTCCAAGAGACATACTTTCCTCACCGGACATTAATGCTTGTAATGGGAAGTCTTCTCTAATTGACTTTAACAATCCTTCTCTTGCGGTATCATTTTCCAACAAGTATTTAGCAGTTTGTTCAGCGTGTTCGTGTGAATTTCTAACAATCTTATCCCAGTCTTTTTTACTTTCAGACTCTGGATTTAATTGTTGAAGTAATGCCGAAGTTTTTTGTGTACTTCTCATATCAGACTTAGCACTCTTTCCTGGAAATACTTTTTTCAATTGTTCTCCAATCATATCAATTGATAGTGTTCCTTCGGTATTTTTCAACCCATTCATAATTTCTATATAATCATCTAAATTAGACTCTGCCCACTTCTTAGACTGATTTAAATCTTTACCTAATTGTTTCAGTCTTTCAAGTTGTTTTTCCTTTGACATTGATAAAAAGTTATCTATATCATTTCTAATAGAATCATTGTTGTTTGATAAACTTTCCTGATGTAATTCTAATTGTTTTTGTTTTACTTTTGAAACTTTTACATTATCTGGGATATCTTCAGTATAATATTTTTCTTCTATCTCTTTTAAGAATTTCTTATCATCTTCAGATAATTCTTTTGCTGGTTTTCCATAAAGTGAATCATATCTTTTATATTCCTCAGTAGTTGCATTTCCTCTGATGATGATATCAGACATTCTACCTGAAGTTGAGTTGAGTAGATTTGCCTTTTTATCTTTTTTCAATGATACCTCATCTAAAATTGTTTCCCCGTCAACTTCAACTGAAAAATAAACATCAGTAGAAAATCCTTTGTCTCGTTTATAATCTTCTATACCGAGTGCTTCTACTTCATCTTTTATATCCCAAGCTGCGTTTTTGAATTTCCAACCACCTTTACCGAACTCTCTATCATATCTTCCTCTTATACCTTCTCTAACTTGTCTTGCTGACTCAATCCAACTTGAAGAAATAATACCTCTATCATTGTCTTTTGTATGTTGTGATAACATATCAAAAAATTGAGTTGATTTCTCATTATCATCAATTGACATACCTATCATAGATACGATTTCTCCGGCTGTTGACTCAAGTGTTCCACCACCTGCGGCATCTGTAAAATCTGATATAGAAATCTTTCCTTGATTTTTAGTATTCAGTAGTCTTGTTAAAACTTTTAAATATTTTTTTGGAAATGGTAATGGTTTTGATAATTGACTTTCTATTTCTTTAATATCTATTGGTTTATCAACTTTTGTTATTTCTGGATTGTTTTCAAAGTCTTCATCAGATACTCCATCTTCTGATAACTTACCTTCATTAAATTCTTCTGTTGCTTGATTAGTTTTTGTTTGGTCTAATTTTTTATTTTTTTCTGGTGCCTTTTCTGGTTCTATTTTAACAACATCTGTATCTGTTGTTGTATCAAACTCATCTTCACCTGCACCTTGTTGTGCTTTTTTAATGTCATCTTCGGTTGCGTTCTTTTTAACAATGATTTGAGTTTGTGGTTTATATTTTTTTACTGGATATATATTACCACTTTTTTTATTCTTAACGATAGATATTTCGTTAAGATTCTTCAATAATTCTACACGAGCTTCAATAGGCCATTTTTCTTCTTTTAAAATGTCCCATAATTTTAACAAGTGTTGTTCGTTGGTTAGGTCTGGAATTCCTGATGAAACTCTATAACTTAACTCATTGAGTATTTTTTTCCAATTATTCATCAGCTATAATCGTTATTCCGTTTTTTTCTAATGTTCCGTCTTGATGTAGTAATTCCATTTCTGCCTTAGAAATACGAACGATTGTTGGTTTTTTGAAATCGTATTTTTGGTTTACTGGATTTACCACTCCTTCACGATTCGTATAACGAGTAGTGATTTTTGATAATTGTTTTAAATCGTTGCTCATTTAAATTTCTCCGTTATGTCGTCCATTTCGTGATAGTTTACTCCTCTACTGATTTTAACCGGATACTTACCACCACTTTCTATTGTTTGTTTTACCATATTTAAAAACTCTAATCCGTCTTTGGTATCAAAGTCAAACAAAAATGAATCATAGTTATACAATATTAATTTGCTATTGTATTGTTGTAATTTAGGATTTAACTCACTTAAAATCTTGATATTGTTTTCTGTTTCCATTAATTGTATCATATAATTGAACAATTTATTTGGATTCATATCTTGTAGATTTTTCCTAAATATCTTTCTATTATAAATATAAGATTGAACGAAATTATTCCTTTGATAGTCGTTCCAAAGTAATTTAATGTAATCGTTTACTTTTGAGAAAAATGGGTTGTCCGAAACATCATCTGATATTCCCCCGTACAAATATTTAAATGATAGTGCTTTTGCTTCTTCATAAGGTAATCCATATAGTTTTGCCATATGTTCGTGGACTGATGTTTGTGGGAATTCATAACCGATTATCTCTCCGATTAGTCGTAGATGATATGCGTCGAAGTCCATTTCTACCAAAACTCCATTGTTAAAACGACTGATGAATTGTTTTCTACTTCCGTCTGATTTGTTTAGTGCAGCAAAGTTCATACCACCAAAACGATTACTTGGTCTTCCGGTTGATGTAAATGGATTGTATTCTGAATAAATAATTTTTTGATAAGTTTTCAATCCGTTCTTTTCAATTTCATATAATGTTTCCAATATAGTTTGGTCGTGTTGTTCGTAGGACTTGTATAGTTGTTTGGATATTGGTTGGAAATATTCTGCGTGTTTCACCAAAGGTATAACATCATTGATGTTTTGTTTATCATAGTTTAATCTGTATTGATGATGATGTGCATTAGTTAGGTGTTCGTCAAAATCATAAGGTTGATTGGTTTGTTGATAGTATGCCCAATTTAAATCTCTGATGTCTTTACCGAATACCAATGTGTTATGTTGATATTGTTTTAAATCTCCGACATAAATGGTTTGGTCGGTTTCTATCATTGGAATATCATCACGATATTGTTCCGTATGATGAACCGGCACAATATATTGTTCGAATTGAAAATCAACCCAATAACAACTAATACGATTTTCTTGTGGATGTTGTTGAACATCTGAATACATTTGCAATAATACAAATGGTTTTGATTGTATGTGTTGTTTGAGTTGGTTGAATAGAATATCTGTATTTACTATAACCATTATAACCTTTGTTTATAAATATAATTTTATTATATCAAAATGTAATTTATTTAAAATACACCACTTCGTGTAATATTGTCGAAAGTGTTCTCTATTACTTCAGCTGTTTTTTCTCTTGCTTCTTTTGATTTTTTATTATTAAGTTCAATTTCCAGTTTTGATTTTGAAATTGATTCTGTAACTATTTTGGTACTTAAAGTTAAATCTTCTTTCTTTCCATACCCATCTTCTACTAATTTAGGTATGTCAACAATCATTCTTGAGTCTAATTTAGTTGTCCAACCAGTAGGACTGATTTCATGCTCAACATTCACCACCATAAAATAACAATAATCTCTGTATTTCTTAGGTAAATATCTCAAATAAAATAAGTCTCCAATTTTAATTCCACCTATTCCTTGTAAAGTCAAAGAAATTTGTAGTGGAACTACTGGTAGTGCTGCAGTATAATTTGATTTGTCATCTCCTGCAGTAGATTTATTAATTTTAAATAACATAGTTCTTTTAAATTCATTTATCATTGTTAATCTTTTAAAAGAATATATTTGAACTTTTTTATCATCTAAACTAAACCAAAAAAATGTATTATTAAGTTCATCTTTTACTGCTTGTTTTGCTTCAGCTTGCTTTTCATTATATTCTTTTATTTTAGAAGAAAACTTTCCAAAAAAATTTGAAATACCTGATGAAAAGTTGTCTATCAAATCTTGTACAATGTTTGTATCGGTTTTTAATACTTCTTGAGTATCTTTGAATAAAATACCACCACCTGTTGCTCGGTCTATAAGTTCACCTGTATCTTTATCATACTTTGCAGAAGAACCAATTACTCTAAAATCTTTGTTTCCTTGGTCTAAAAGATTTTTGTAAATAGGACTTGAAATATTATCCAATATATAATCATACTTTGCTCTTTCAAGTTCTTGTTCGGTAGTTGTTCCTTCTTTATTTGTGTTGTCCAATATTGATAATGCTCTCATTGCCAATGCAGTATATCCTTGTCCCGAGTCTGCACTTGTATCTTTTAAACTTGTGTTAGAACCATATACTGCTAATGTTGCCATTTCTGAAGTGTTGGAAGTTGTTAGTGTTTGTTCCATTACAATAGAGTTTTTAGAATAAACCGGAAATTCAAATACTTTATAATCTTGGTTTTTTCTTGTATCTTTGGATAAGTCTTTTTTTACATCTGTAATCTCAACTTTCCCAATGTTCATATCCGTAACCATTATTCTTCCGTCAACATTAGGATTTTCTACAATAGAAAATCTCCAAAATCCACCATAATCATTTGATACTTTTTGCCAAAAGTTTTGAATAGAAGACTCAATATTTTTAGATTCTTTGAAGCTTTCCATCAAATAGTTAACATTGAAAAACATATTTCTTATATTACCTCGTGTTTTTCCTTCGATTTCTTTTTTAAAAGGTGGTAAATCTTTATTGGTTTTATCAATCAATTCCTTTAAAAAAAAGGCACCGAGTGCATTTTCTTTTTCAGTATATTCTCTACTATTATCAAATTCTTTAGTTTGACCTGGTAAAATAATAGAATCAAAACCTAATGAATAAAGATTTTCATTATTACCACATAAAGTATTTTGTAATGAAAAAGGAAAAAGGTCGGAAGCATCTAAACCAAAACCTTCACAACTTAAAAATTCTGTTTTAAAATCAACTTTATCAGATTGAAATGAAAAAAAACTATTTAAAATAAAATCTTCAAACCAACCCCAACTAACTAATGCTAACTTATTACTGTGATTATCTTGATTATATGTAATGATTGGTGTAGAAGAAATTTCTTGACCGGTTTCTGGACTGGTTGTCGAATAAATATCTTCTCTTTCTAAAAACAAAGCTCCATTTTTAAAATATCCCTTTACACCTGTTTTAAATTCTCTCGAATACCCACTTTGATATTCACCTTTTCTACCTATATCTTTTGCATAGTTTTCAACAATAATAGGTAATGCTTTGATAGCATCATTAAATCGTATAAAAGTATTTTCTAATGCTCTGAATATTTTTTTTTGTTTTTGAGTTAGGTCTTTCCCGTCTTCGGCTTTTGCCAATCTTTCATTAATATAACCAACTAAGTTTTCTATTTTACCGTCACCTGAAGACTTTTGACCCAATATGTTACGACCCATACTACTGATTTCTATTGTTCCCTCGTATGCACCTTCTTTGGTTTGATTGAAATTATAGTTTGTTACGACCCCAACCATAGCACTGTAATTACCTTTTGCTTTTCTAATTCTTTCTTGAATATCTTTTGATGCTTTTAATACGGTGTCGGCATTAATTGCTGGTAATATAGTGTTATAAGGTAATGACCAACCCCATTCTACCAACATATAACGACCAAATTTTAAAAAGTTTTCTTTAAATTCATCAAAGTCATTTGGGTTCGGAACAAAGAAGTTGATTGTTCCTTGTTTCATAAAATAATCTTTGAAAGAAGAATTAACTGATGTTATTCCTGCTCTACCTCTAAACTTACGAGCATTTTCTGTTTCCAAAGGATTAATATTTAATGGTGCATTGATTGGTTTTTTGTTTTCATCAAGATTAGAATTTAAATAAATAACTTTCCCGTTTCCTAAGACTACCGATACTCTTGCCCAACAAGCTTTTATAAATTGATGTCGAGCTGATGCTTGAGTTACTAATTCCTTACTGTAAAGTATTGCAGGTGATATACTTTTTAGTATATCATTATCTTTTAGATTAAAATTAAGAGAATCTATACGATTAAATAGTTCTTTTTGGATTTCTGGGTCTATATAGGTTCTGAAAAAACTCACGATTAACTTCCTGTAACATTACCAATTTGACCACCACCGGTAATAAATTCTTCTCCTGTTTCGGATAAATCAGTTGGTATTCTGTATTCTTTACCTGTTTTTAAATGAAGTCCTCCGTCAAATAACTCTGAATTTGCTCGTGCAATTATCCACCAAAGTTCTGGTGAACCATAATATTGATTTGCAAGTGTATCCATTCTTTGTCCATACTTACCTACTATCAAAACATCTGTATCTTTTTTTGTAAAAATAGGATATTCTTCCGTGGATAAATATCGTTGGAAGTTTTTATCTTTTCTAATGATTGTATCTTTGTATCTTGCCATTATAATGGGCCCTTTTTAGTCCAACCGATATCATAAGAATCATTATATCCTCTTTCTTGTATAGCACCTGTTTTATCTGATTTTTTATAATGTGTTAGTGTTCTATTTTGTGGTGTTGCGTTTCCTATATAAGTAAAGTCTACACTCACATCACATAAATGTGGTAATTGAAATCCTGGTTGTATCTCCCAAGTTGATGTTTGTGGAATCGTTACATTTACCGAAGTAAAAAATCCTGGTTGTTCCCAAAGTAAATTTCCTATTGTTAATTGTATAATTGGTGCAACTGGTCTTAAATCATTATTATCTTCTGTTGGAAAAACCTTATCAGAATATGCTGGTAATGTTAAAAGTTTTAATTTATCCACCTTTCTCCACAATATAGGTACATCTTGTTTTTGTAAAGCTGCTACTCTAAAACCAAAACTTATGTTTCTGGTGTATCCGGAATAAACATACACTTGGTCTGCTCTACCAATGTATCGTGTTGGACTATATTCTGCTGATGAATTATCCGTGATATCAGTTAGGTATGCTGGAAATTGAATATATTGACCAACTCCTTGATTTCCGGTGGTCAAATCTTTTATTCTAAAATTAATCCAATCTTTTGGTAAAGTATCTAACCCCCCACTATCCATTTTTGGATTTAATGCATTACCGTTTTGTTCTTTTGTATCAGAACCATCTTCTGCTAACTCAAGTTCGTTTTCTTTACTCCATTGTGCTTTATTTAATTCAGAGTTTACTTTACTTTGAAATACTTCATCATCAACCCAATTAACGGCCTTCATAATTATATTTCTTTTACCGTTTTCATCTTTTGAAAGCTTATCTTTTGCAAAAATTATAGGATTTCCTATTTTTTTAATATCTTCATCAACATCTTTCTCTCGGTCTATTTCTATACCGTCTATATTATCAGTTCGTATTGCTAAATTCTTTACCAATGATGTTGGGTCATATTTTTTAGTATCTTCTTGTGCATTAAATTTATGTAAAATGGTTTGTTTTCCAACAAATAATGCAGTTTTTCCTACACCAACATCTGCAACTGCTTCTAATGCTTGTTGTCTTCCTTTTACTTCTGGTGGTAGAGTATTGGTATTGATATTCGGTCTTGGTAATTCAGTCAATTGAGATGTTCTTTCAGTATTGTCTCCTTGTTTGACTTTAAATGTTCCGTCATCAGTATTGACTTCACCGATTCTTTGTGCTAAATTTGATTTTAAATCTATTAGTGCCATATTAGTTTGCTAATGCCTCTGTTGATGAAAATGGTGTAAATTTATTTCCTCTGGTGTTTCCTACAATTAAATCGTTAGAGTCTGCTGTTTTCATTGAATAATCTCTTATAGCTGATAAAATTCCAGTAATCCCAAGAACTGCTGCAATTATTGCCCCTATACCACCGGTAGCTCCCATAGCTCCCATACCTGCTATTCTTGCAAGTCTTGCACTTCCGGTGAATCTTTGGACTGCTAAATTTGAAGCAACGGGCATTGCAGAAAATGCTCTTGTTGCTATTGTTGCAGAACCAATAGTTCCTAATGTAAGTGTTAAATTTTTTATTGCTTGTGTATTTTGTTGAACTTCAGTTGATTGTAATTCAACTTCACCACCTGCTAATCGTCCAAGTTCTGCTACGGTAATTCCAAGTGCATTTGCTAATGATTTTCTTTGAATTACATTTAATTTATTTAATTCTTGTTCTGAACCAACTAAACGAACTACTTCTTGTTGTAAACCTGCTAAATCTCCTGCTAATGCTAATTCTCTTGCTCGGTTAAGATTTAGTTGTCTACCAATCAATAATGATGCTTGTAGTTCTGATTCAATACTGGTTTGAAAATCCAATACACTTTCTGCTATGGTTCCGACGGTACTTAATCCTAATCCTAATTGTTTTGCTTGAACTGCTGCCAACCCTAAGTTTCTACCCCCGTCTTGTGCAAACTTGGCAAATAATTCGGTGTTATTTGCTAAATCTGATAAAACATCTTTTGGTAATACTCCACGAAGTGCAGCAAATCTACTGATTTGAGTTTGAATTGCGAATGCTTGTTTATCCGTAAGACCAGCAATTTCGGTTTGTGCTTGTAGTATTTTTGCACTTTCATCAGCAGAAGTTCCAAATAAAAAACTTTGTAATCTTAATGAAGCTAAATTACGAAATGTTGCTTTGTTAATATTTCCGAATGCTTCATTTAATGCGTCAAATGCTCCACCTGATATTGTTCTTTTAAAAGTGTTTATAAATCCTAATGATTCTAACCCTTGTTGGAAACTAATTGATAATAATCCTCCAAGTCCTGCCAACGAAGCAATAATTCCAAATTTTGAACCTTTAAAAAATGTTTTAAAAAGTCCTGCCTCAACTGCTCCTGATGTAGCACCCTCTATCAGACCTTGTGAAAGATTATCACCAAATCCACCACCAGTAAATACCTTTTCTATTGATGTTCTAAATGATTCAGACATCTCTTTACCAAGTTCATTTGTTCCCAAGACATCTGACAATATACCACCGATTCCTGGTATTTTCTGAATAAACCCGTCTATTGAGTCTCCTATACTTTTATAGGTGTTGGCTTGTAAATTAACAATTCGATTGGTTTCTTTTTGAATATTTTGTTTTTCTTTTAATTTTGCTATGATTTGTGTTCGGTCTTGAAGTCCTTCACGAATCAGTTCTCTTTCTAATTTTTCTAAATCAACTTGTGTGAAAGTTTCTTCTGTTAAAGTCTTTTGGTTGTCCAGTATGGATTTTGAGTGGTCTAAAACATCATCTATAATATCTAATTGTTTTCTATTTAAATCATTTTTACCACGAATGAGATTAGCTAGTTCTTTTTCTAAGTTGAATTGTTCCCTTAAACCCTTTAAAATGGATTCTCGTTTTTCAAATTCAGTTTGTAATTCTTCATTGAGCAACTTTTGTTCTTTTATTTGCTTTTCTGCCATAGGTTATAGTGTTGATGTTGTTAAAATTATAAACTTTTGATGTAATCTAAAGCTGAATCAAAATCCTTTTTAAACTTATCATCAGTCTTACTTCTTTTTTCAATGTAATCCTGCATTTCTCTATCAAGTTTTTTAATTTTGTCAATTGATTGTTTGATTGTTGGGTCTTTTTCCAATTGTCTAATGGTTTTTTTAGCACCACCACGAGCAATCGCTTTCATCAATGAACCGACAAATTCTGGTATGATTTTTTTATCTTTTACTTTAAAATTAGCCATAGATTAATTCCATTTATTCATTAATAAATATCAACTTATCTACTTTTTCATCAATCTTGGGTCTTGATTTTGTTTCATTGCGTCTTCGTATTGTTTGTTTTCTTGTTCTTTGGTTTTAACAAGTCGATTTGCATAAAAACGACGAAGCGGTAAAGGCATATTATAGATATCGGAATGAGTGAAACCTTGTCCGTAATAAACTATATTGAAAAGTTCTTCGTGGATTGCCGCCCTATTCTCTGGCGGCTGGCCAAAAAAAGTCAAGTCCCAAAGGAACTCCGACCTTAACTATATTCCCGTTCCCAGTTGTATAATCGAATCTTAAATCCATATCTGGTGTAATACTTGAAACAAACTTACGATACTCTCTTGCGTCTAATGCTAAGAACTCATTGTCTACAAAATTATCAATTACTTTTTGTTCTGTATTACCATCAATAGATTGAATTTGATATTTTAATCTTGTGGTTACTTCACTTGATACACCTGTGATTTGTTCTGCTTTCTCCAAAGATTTTAATATCTTGTTGATTTCTGATTCGTCTTTGTGGGTCAATAGTTTAAAACCAACTTTTCTTTTTGAATTAGGTAATTCAAATTCAAAGTTGTTTCCATTTTGTAATAAAGATTCATCAACTTTTTTATGTTCCAATGTAGTTAAATCAATTGTAGTTTCTACTTCTTGATTTGTTTCTGGGTCGATTATCATTACATCATAGTTTTTTCCGTATCCTAAAACACGAGTTCCAACCATAAGTGCATTTTTATCACCGATTAACAAATCATCTAATTTAACTTTTGGGTCTGCAATTACACTTTGTAATAATCTTTCAATTACTACACCCTGTGTAATTAGGTTTTGAGATGTCAAAATGTCTTCTTCTTTTGCTGTCATATATTTGACATCAATTGTTCCACTACGCAAAGGACTATCTTCGGGATATAATAATCCCTTTGAAGGTAAAGATAGAACTTCAGTAGGAAAACCATACTGATTTTCAG
>Ga0208162_1001520_pt1 | contig 11993 bp, 24 predicted proteins | sample CB_VirMetaG_4_FD_184539 | JGI IMG/M metagenome (GOLD analysis project Ga0208162, IMG submission 184539) | Freshwater to marine saline gradient viral communities from Chesapeake Bay - CB_1508_1M Viral MetaG (SPAdes) (version 4) | ecosystem: Environmental > Aquatic > Marine > Coastal | place: USA... | reverse complement strand
TTTCCTCTCAGTTAATAAGATAATTAAGTTTATCTTATTCTAGATAAGATAGTTATTTTTTAGTCATAGTCAATACATTAGAAAAATATTTTTTAAAATATTTTCCTTGTTAATAAATTCAGTCCAAGCACTCCAGACCTTCTCCCCGTCCCAGATGGTATGTGTGCGATCATATACATCTTCGTCTTTTTCCAACGAGAAACGGCATCGCGCTGAAACAGCTCCCGCAGGGGATGCTGCAGTATTAACCAGCCAAGAGTCCAATCAGAACGGCAACGAGGATCAAGAAGAATACAAACACTATCGCAGCTCCTTGCATTCTACTAAATCGTAATGATTAGATTTAAAGAACTTATCCCTTTCAATTGGCAAACCGAAAGGAGGGCATCTTTGCGCTTTGATTTCATCGATGGATACATAGCCATATTCTTTGTCCTGGAGACAACAGAGCCCGAAGGCTTCATTAGTATCTGGATTTAGTTCTGATAAATACCAGGTGCCGAGACCTGAAGGATTGAAGAGCTTCACCACAGCCTTAAACGTTTTAGATCCGTCCTGCGCTTTGTAATTTGCCACGAGCTTTTCATATTGTTCTTTAGTAAACATTTTTTGTTTCATTGTTAGTTCTCCTTTGTTAATTGTTACCAGCACCTGCAGGGAGATCTCGTAGCTCCCCACTCAGTGCCGCGAAAGTGAACTAGCTCCGCTACTAGCGTGGTGTATCAGTTATATGGCACCACAACACCTTTTAGGTCAAGCACTTGGTAAGCCTTCCTTTTTTAACGTGTTGATTTCACCAATCACCAGTTACCAAAAAACCTGTGAGACTACGTCTCTGTTTTTGCCTACTTGACCTTCGCACCCTAACTCAGCGATGGTTAATTTCCATATGAGTTCTTTAGCTACCCATCCTCGAGAACGGATAGCACGCATTAGGTGCTGGTCAAGTCACGCTCCCGATCCATATCTTTGCGTGCGTCTTACCTGTATACAGGTTCTGGGACACCTTGACCAATCAGGTTAAGCAACATCTTATAACTATATTTCTATAGCCAGAGCTAATGCTTGAAACCTGACCTTGTGAACTACTACAGCCACTTGCTTGTTCTGCGTTACGCCCTGAATGTAATTCACACTGTTAAGATAAGATACGATAAGAGATTTGTCAAGAAGAATTTAAAAATATTTTTTTCACCACGCTTCTGCAGGGGGGAAGGTAATAGTTCTACTTTATCCAACAACTCTGCAGTCATCACGAGAACGCCAGAGCTCCCAGCTCCTGCGGTGGTAGGTATGTTAAAAATTAATTTTTAATTTACGAGAAACGAGAACGAGACGAGGATTGGCGAGTGGTCTAAAACAGGAGCTACTCTGACAAAAGACCACCCATAAGGATTGCCGTTGAACTACTACCGTATACAGGTTCATTAACAACGGCAACTACTAGACTAAACTATTTTAAGAATTTAGTCCAATTCTTTTTTACCACGAGCAAGAATAAATTACTTCTTCGCCTTTTTCTAATTGTGCCAAAGCCCAATCGCAGAAAAGACTATCTCGCTCTTTGTACTCTTTCATTGCTTCTTCTTGGAACTGATGTCCCCAAAAGAAACCACCAGAGCAAAAACTTTGATGATAGTTACTATCTATTTCCTGACGCAACTCCATCAATATCTCTTTAGTAAGAACTAACTGCTCACCGTTAAAAACTTCTACATCAGGATTTAACTCGTGATATTTGTTAGTCATAAAGGTATGAAGACGAGAATGTTTTCTCCAATAAAATCCGTCAACGCACGGATTATAATCATCTTCGTACACTTTACCGAAATCAACTTTTTGATTTCTTGTATGTGCGTACATATCTAAGCCCATATATTTTCTCCTTTTTGTTGGTTTGAACTGAACTTATCATAGATAAGATATATGTCAAACATTATTTTTACCAGAATTTTAAAGACATCAAACCAGCACCTGCCTCTCCTGAAGCCACCATTAGCAGGGAGATGGTGATCCACAGCAGTAGACCTGTAGCTTCAGGATAAACGACAACGGCAACTACGAGAACGACAAAGCCCAACATAACTACGCTTCTTCTTTCGGGAGCTTAAACAGGTAACGTTCGAAAACAGTTCCTGAAGGATCTTCTGCAGAGGCTATACATTCCCAATCAACGGGACATTGTTCCAGCCAATCCGAGAACTCCTCCTGGATGCTTTTCTCTTCTACCTCTTTGATATCCTTTGCACTAATCTCTAACGGCATTTGCATCCTCCTTGTCTAGTTCATCGATAACCTCAAAGTGGCCACCTTCACCTGAACCGTGCTCCCACCCTTTGGCCTTACTTACGTCCCAAAAATGTTTCTCAACATCTTTGAATGCCATATCGATGGCTTCCTTCTGAGACGCTGCTTCGAACCTCTTGTGATGTACAGTATGTTCGCTGTACGCGACTTCATAGATCTTTACCATTGTATGACTCCAAATAAAGTTAGCAGCGCCAGGCCGACACCGACAATGGTTAATTCAAATAGTATTGATTGCATCATATTTTCTCCTTTTGTTATCATCTATGTAGATAGGCTACGATAAGACAAATGTCAACCTGAATTTTTTATTTTTTTTTTACGCTGCCTCCAGGGAGCTCCAGATGGCAGGTGACAGGTGTTCATTAGCCATTGTTCTTCTACGAGAAAACGAGGATACGGCAGTCCTGAAGCACCAGCGTAACAGAGTCCTGATGCTGGGAGGGAGATGGTGATAGGAAAACGGCTACCGAACAAACGAGAACGAGAAAACGAGAACGAGGAACTAGACCTGAAGCAACGCTGCCTGGAGATCCTTCCATCCCTTCGCAGGAACGGGGTCGGGTAGTGAGTGAACGAGAACGAGGGAACGAGAAAACGAGATCGGTGACGAGGGATCAACGCCACTGGACACTCTGTAAAGTTTCAATGCTCCTTGCGAGAGGGCTTGGTGCAAGATAAAAACTTTGCCTTGATGACGTGCATATTCATAACACCACGCCATTTGAAATTTAGACAGTATCGGAAAACTGTCCTCAGTAGACTTTAATTCAATCCAAAAAGATACCCCATTTCCGCACCCGTGAACATCAGGAATACCTTGCACTGTTGAGCTTTCTATCCTTGTAAAATGTATATTTTTTGTATGTTGTTTTAATCGTTGAAACAGCAAAGATTCTCGTTTTTTTAAAGCCATTTTATTTAAGACAGTATATGCTATGTTGGCTCTTTATCAGAACAGTGATAACCAACAACAACCTTATCTTGAAAGGTATGATAATAATGATTTTGTTTAGGTAATTTAATTTTTCTTTCGTGCTGTATAACGTGTTTATTCCAAAATTCTGCACAAGTATCATCAAAAAGTTCTATTTTTAACAAATCTCCATTAGTTAATATCAAAGCAATAACCAAACCTTTGTAACTGCTAATAATTTCAAACATTACAGTTCTATTTTTTCCATTTTAACGACACAACCAAGAGGAATTATGTTTCTATCAGAAAAGACAGCTTCATTAGCATCATAACTTGCAAATGTTTTTAGATATTTATTATCTTTCGAATAGATATATGCCTGCGTTACCATCTCCGCAGGTTTCATTTCGTCAAACTCTTTGATTGTAGCGTGACCTGAATCGCCAAGAATATCAAGCCAGATTATTTTGTAAAAATAGTATTTTTTCTTATCAATGACAGCAAACTTATATTTAGATTTTTTTCTTTTCATCTACAACCACTTTCACATTACCAAGTTTAAAACATAATCCAGGATTATGCACTTCGTTAAACACAGTGATGAAATCATCCCAGGAGTTATTCTTCAATAACTTTATCTGGCGTAACGTCAATGATGTTTTTCGCTTCACCGATTTTTTGTTCAAGTTCGGATAAACGTTTCTCAAGCTGTTCACGAGACATACCCTCCAATGTATTATGGGTTACTTCTTTTTTATCGACATATAAACCTGCTAATTGACCTGATCTAAACTCAGCATTAATTGCAGATGCAAATTGATTTTTGTCTGCCGCCATATCGCCAAATTTTTCAAATCTTTTATATGAACGCAATTTATTTCCATATTTAGCTTGTTCTTGTGCCAATCTTTTTTCTAAGTACCTGACTACGTGTGGGTTACGGTTTGGATTAGTTAATTTAGCCGCAATAGTGTTTGGGTCTTTTGCGGTATAACCAGCTTCTTTTGCCGCCTGTGTTTTACTTATGAAGCCAAAGTTTGAAACGTAAATGTCTACAAACTTTCTTTGTTTAGCAGTTAAATCTATGTCTGTTTTAATTACGTTAGGCTTCCCTGCCATTTTTTTCGCTCCTGAATTTTGTATAAACTTTCTTGTTTAATGATATCTTCTTTTTCCTTTAATTGAGCTTTCAAGCTTTCTACTTCTGCTTTTAATTTCTCAACTAAGTTTAAACGCTTTATGTCTTCACTGCTCATCATATGCTCTCCTCTCAATAAGATATTTTTAACTTATTCAAGACAGTACAAGCATTTAGCTCTTTTGTCCACTAGATACATTAGTGTCAGGTAGTGTCAGGTTATGTCAGTAAAAAAGAGTGAATGTGACACTAAAAAAGTGTTATATATCAATGATATATGTTAAAAAAAGGTGTTAGTGTCAGGAGTGTCAGGAATGTTTTAGGGTATGTAAGAGGGTAAAGGGTATAAATATCTTATTAAGAAAGCGTGATTGGCGTAAAACCTTACTTTTTTGATAATCTGCCGTCAGAAGTTCTGACACGGTCAGCAAAATGACAGTTAATTTTAAACAATTCATTGTCAGTAGCTATGCGTATCTGCCATCCAGTTTGGGTCGATTCGAACCAATGTTTCTGATATCCGTGTATCTCCATCTCGGTGACCTGTGGCCGTTGTTCAGTGTTGTTTTTAGCTGTTCCCTTTTTAATCGTGATTTGTTCATCTTTTTTTCTAAAATTACAACCACCACCTGCATCTTGCATCCAAGCAATTTCAGCGGCTAAGTCTTCCACGTCACCTTGCGTCCAATCAGTGTTTATTTTTATCGGTTTCTTTTTTCTTTTCATTAAATTGCTTTATGTATTCTTCCCATTTAATTTTATAGTATTTATTTTTAGTTTTTTCATACATAATCGCACAATTAGCGATCAAAGTGTTTAATTGTTCTAAAGTAACTTTATTAATCATTAAAAACAAGTTTGATTTTTTCTAAAGTTTTTAAATTTTGATTATAACCATCTTTAATGGCATTTTGGATGAGTTCATTATAACTAAAATCCATAAAAGTAAAATCAGCTTCTCTACCCATTTGTAGCAATTTGTAATTTACCTTATCTTTAAAATGATAATAAGTTCCCCAGTTATAAGGTGTTTTTAAAATTTTAACCATTTCAATTTGATTAAAGTTAGTATAAAAATCAACCATTGGAAACTTAGGCAATATTTTTAAAGTTTCGTTATCATTCCAAACTATGTATCTATGATGAGCATATCCACGCCAAGATGCATCAAAGTTTTCTTGACCGTCTACACCTTTAGTCATCTCACACAAAGGCGATGGAGTCTCTATCCAACCTTCTTTAGCAACTCTAGATATTTCATTTAAACAATGAATTGGATTCCATAGGTCCTCAATAACGTGTCTTAAATAAACAAAATCAAATTCTTTATCTGCATAAGGTAATTTATCTTCAGATACATTCGCTTTTGTATAATTTTTTAATCTTGATCCTTCTTCATTTGTCCAACCACAAAAATGTGTAGCCTTTTCAAATGGTTCAAAACCAGGACCAATTTCTAAAACTTTAGCATCAGGTTTAATTAAACTTGATACGTAATCTAAAATAATTTTTTGAGGACTATGATATTTTTTTTCAATCACTAACTACTCCATTGAGTCTTTAGTTTTTTATAAAGAAACTTCCAAAAACGTCTATCCATTCCACTAGAGCTTAAATATAGCTTCCCGCAGTTTCGTAATGTTTTTATTGATGAGTTTGCGTTCCTCTGAGGTTTTTGCTTTTCTAAGTTTATCATATTGCTTGGTGTAATCTATATTTAAATTTTGCCTTTTAGTAAAGTAAATAATTCCCTTTTCAAGAGCATCTAGATATCTCTTTCTTACGTATTTGGGGTTTAAATCAGCGTTTAAACATACAAATTCAAAGTCTTCAGAGTTATCACAAAACCAATCGTGTGCAGCACCCTTTAAAACAGCTGAATTACGCCCTTCCGCAGGGTTCATAACATCCTCTAATGCAGTATTAATTACTGCTCGCCATAGCTTAGTCTCACAATCTACGGTTGTGTCAACTAGTTTTGCCGCAATTTCCATACCCATAATTTGTAGGATTGTGTTTGAAATGTTCATTTAGTAGCTCCATAAGTCGAGACCTAGTTTAAAATGGGTCAAATGTCAACACTTTAGTAATCAGGACACTATAGATGATGGCAACCATTAGGTGCCACTTATAGATAGCTCTACTTAGATTAAAAGTCTCATATTGTCCTATAAAAAATATGATTGACGATTAATTTCAGTAAGCTACAAAAAACCATCAATGACACTTAAGTCATTGTTAACACAAAGGAAAAAAATATGAAAAAACTAATGCAAGCTAAATACGCTAAGCTAAAAAATGCTCAGCACTTTGGAACAGATGTTTCTCTAATTAAAAAATTAGAAGAAAAATTTGGCCCTGAAGTAACTATCGGTGATCTATTACATTTTAGATTATCTGATTTTATGAAGTCAGGGTTTACGGGTAAACAAACTGAAAGGATAGTTAAATATCTATCTTTCTACGGTCATCGTTTACCTGAGTACGCTTACGCAAACAAAAGAAGTAAGCAAACGAATGTTTTATTATACAACAGACATTCTTACAAACCTCACAAACTAAAGCTTAGACATCAGAACTATCCTAAAACCTTCACGGAGGAAATGGAAAACAAAGTTGCTGAAACTAAAGCAGACTTAGAGAGATGGGAACAAAGACTCTTTAATACTAAGAGACACTAAAAAATTAAAGGGCTAGTGAAGTCTCCCGCACTAGCCCTTTAACATCATAACTGAAAGGAATTATATATGATTAATTAGGTTTTAACTTAATTATATTATCTTGTCTAGAGAGGCCAAAATCTTTTTTATTTATCTGTTTTTTAATCTTAATACTTAAATTAACAAATTCAAAACCATCTTCTGATAATTCAAAGGTATGACCTATGAAAAGCATAGACATCATACTTGTTATGGCTGCATATTCTTCTTTACTTAGCCTGTTTGCAAGTACCTGCAAACACTCTGTCATATGCTCTTTTGTTAATCTTTTTTTAGTGCCCAAAGAACGACCTTACTGCTTCCTGTAACCCATTAGAGTGTCCTGTGGCCTGTGATGTGTAGTTGTCTACGCCTTTGCATTCATCACAGAACTCTGTTTCATAGTTTACAAATTTTCTAGTATTCTCAGTATTTAAATTATCATTTTTATATACGAAATGATTACCTTTACATTTTTTACACGCCATATTTCTCTCCTTTAATTATTTCATTAATCTATTTATATAATATGCACTTACGATGCAAACTAAAAATACAAATAAAATTACATCACTATCAATCATTTTTACCTCCCCGTTGCTATGTACCTACGTTTTCTTAATTTTTTTCTATGTTCTTTATAACCAGGTCTTTGCTTCATTACTTCATCATTAATATATCTATACCAAGTCATTCTACCACTAAAAAAATCTTTATAAATTAATATAAAAGCTCGTATTTCTTTAATAGATAAATCGTATGGAACTTGTGAACTATGATAATTTAATTCAGGATCAAATCGTCTAATCCATCTTTTTTCGTAATGTTGTCTAATTCTTTTATCTGTTCCTTTTTTTAAAGTTATAATTCTAAATTTATTAAATACGGGACCGACACCTTTTTTTTGAAATCCTTGTTTATATTTTCTAGCTTTATGATAATGTTTAAAGTAATGATCCATTATTCGGATCAAAGGAAATTTACTTTCACCAACGTAAATTAATTTATTTTCATCATTAAATAAAAAATAAATACCAGGCTGATTTAATTTTAATAAATCAACCTGGCAATCAACCAACGATAGGAGTTTGTGATGATTAATCTTTACTACCATTTTTCTTAAGCTTTGACAATAAAAAAGTTTGATATTTTTCTACACTCATTCCTTTTTTCTTAGCTTGAAATTCGGTGTAGTCTTTTACCAATTTAGAAATCATTCTTGCAGGATTTCTTTCTTTTTCATTACACAATGCTGTAAGAAGAGTATGGGTCTCTTTAGTTACGGCTACTGATTTCCATTTATTGATATCCATAATTGTTCCTCCTTAAATTGTTTTAATGATTTTGCTTTTGTTTTATAAATATTTTGAACTAAATCAAAATAAGGGTTATTGTCACTGCACGACCAACCTTTCATTTTACTTAAACGATTGATGGCTGCAATTCTTTTATCTTTCCAACTACTTTCTACCACGTTACCCCCAAGAAAAAAGCAATTATGGTTAGGATAAATCCCAACATAAATTTTGGAAAAAATAAAATCAGTATAAAAATTGTTACAAATGCCACTGGGTTCATTAGTTTCTTTCCTTTTTAAACTCTATGTGTTCAATTGCAACATTTTCTCTTGAACATAACTCATCTATAATTAAGTGTTCTGCGATCTGCCAATTTATCGGATACAAATTATATCTGCCGTTAGTCATCCTAGCTTTAATTAAACGTTCTCTTGTATTAATCCATTCATCATCCGCAGGAGTAATTGGATTACCCTGTAAATTGTTTGAATGCAGCTTAGATAAAATATCATCTACTTCTGAATGATATTGCTTGTAACTAGTGCTCTTACTTTTCATATGTTATAATTGTTATTATTAATATTATTATCTTATGAATATATAGATAAGATAAGAAAGGTCAAGCCCAAAATGAAATTTGTTTTAGTATTACAGATATGTTCTGTCATTGCTCAACAGTGTACTGAACCAGTACAAATAGGCAGATATAAAGACCATTTTGACTGTGCAACCGCAGGTTTTATTAACGCTATGGGTGCCATTAGAGAAATAGGCCCAGAAGAAGTGAATAAAAACAAACTATTAGTTAATTTTTCTTGTAAAGAACAAGAAAACGTATAATCTTGTCAAGACTTGCAAAAACCCTACAATTTGATATATAATATCTTATGAAGCAGTATCGCATACAAATTAGATCGGAAGGTCTATATTATAATGGGATAGTAACTGCTGAAAATGATGCGGATGCTCTCATTCAATTCAAGAATAAACTTGAGAATGGTGAGATTGAAGCTAAAGATGAAGGTTTCTATTTAAATAATAAAATCTTCATCACATATGAGGAGCTAGGAAATGGCACTACAGAAGTTAATATCGGAGAAACTTCAGTTGGAATCTCAGTGGGCGCAACAGGCGTTGCAACAGGGTAGAGTAACTACTGATATGAAATGGATCGATATTAAAATTAAAGAGCTCAAAACAAAAATCAACGAACAAAGCGTTGAAGATGCAAAAATGGGCTTGTACGACATAGCTAGTTAAACAAACACTAGCATATATTTTAAAAAAATCGTTAAATCGTTATAAGGATATCTTGCACTAAATTATTTTTTATTTTGTGGATGAAGAAAATCATCTCCTAGTTTATACCAGTGTACTTTTCCGTTTTTGTATTGTCTTACTTTTTTGTCACAACTTTCACATTCATAAATTTCTAATTTTGGTGTAGGAAAAAATGTAGTGTGTTCTTCACAATGCGGACATTTTCCAAATCCTAAATCACCAAACTTAAGTATTTTTTCCATTATGTTGCTTCTCCCCAATTATTACCCAAGGCCATATCTACTTTGCTTGGTACTTTCATTGGAACATCATCAAGACAATGTTCCATCCTATTTTTTATTTCTTGAATATCTTTATCGTCTTTAACATTGAAACATAATTCATCGTGTATTTGCAACAGTGGCCTGTGGCCGTTGTTGTAGCAATCTATCATTGCTTGTTTAGTCTGATCTGCTGCGGATCCTTGGATAAGTCTATTCAAAGCTTTGTAAGTCATTGCTCTCTTAATCATTCCTCTATCATATTTAGATTCAGCTTCTTCCCTGGTCATAGATTTATGAATACCAAATGTCTTTGGTTCCCATCTATCAAATCTACAGTGTCTTCCTCTAATAGTAACGATACAACCTTTTTTATCTGCAGTTGCCATACATCTATTTGATAATTGTTTTACAAAAGGTACTTTAGAATTATACTCAGCTAAAATTTGTTTAGCTTGATCTACTTCAATACCTAGTTCTCTAGCTAATTTACCAGAACCCATTCCATAAAATAATCCTAAATTAATTGTTTTAGCTTGTGATCTAGGAATACCAGCCATATCAGCAACAACTTGATGGAAGTCTGCATCATCACTTTCATATGCTTTAATTAAATCAAATGATCCTTCAAAACCTGAATCAACCGATGCAGCATAATGCACAACTAATCTTGGTTCTTGTTGTGAATAGTCAAATGAACCCCAACGTTTACCTTCGTCAGGTAAGAACAATGATCTAATTTGTTTACCAAATTCTTTATTACGAGCAGGTATCTGTTGTAAGTTTGGATTTGACATTGATAGTCTACCTGTGGCTGTACCACCTGAATCAGATTTTAATTGATTGATCTCTGCGTGTATTCTACCCTTGTGTTCGTATCTCAATATAGAATCAATAAATGTAGAATGAAATTTATTCATTTCTCTAGCTTCTCTAATTAATTTTGCTATTGGGTAAGGACAATTGTATAACCAGTTTGTAGTAAAGCTAGGAGCTTTAGTTTTTTCTGTTCTCTGATAACTTATTTTTAATGCATCAAAAACTTTTGCTACAGAGGCAGCAGCCCAGATTTCTACATCAACCCCTGAAAGCTTTTTTATCTCTGCTAATTTTTTGTTCTCTTCATTAATAAATTGAGTTTTTAGGTCAGTAGCCTTGTCTAAATCTACACGAATACCGTGTTCTCTCATCTCTATAAGAATAGGAGTAAGTGTAGTTTCTAAATTAAATATATTAGATAGGTTTTGTTTTTCTATTTCTACCTTAAAACGATTCCAAAGTTTTAATGTAAGTTCAGCATCTTGTTCAGCATATGGACCAACATAACTTGCAGGCAATCTCCATAAATCTTGTTTTGCATCTAAACCCCACTCATCTGCTTTTTCTTTTAATTGTGATTCTGATTTTATTTCTCCAAGATAATCAAAGGCTAATGAATTTAATGAATAACTAAATCTATCTTCATTAATTAAAGCTCCTGCTATCATTGTATCTAAAATTTTTCCGTTAGGTTTTATTCCTTGAGAACGTGTCCAACCTATATCGTAAGAAGCATTATGACATACTTTGTCTACAGTATTTTCCATTAAACTTTTAAACCATCGCATAGTAATATTTCTATCCATATTACCTCCAGCTTCGTGTCCAATTGGAAAGTAGCCTTTGAAACCATCTGCAGCTATTGCAATACCTACGATCTCTCCGTCTTTAGTTGCCCAACCTGGGCCTTTAGTTTTAATGTTTGGGTCTCTTGTTTCTAAGTCTACAGCTATAATAGACCTATCTGATAAATCAGGATAAGCTTCTGGAGCTGTCCAATCTGTTTCTGTTTGATTAAATACAAGTTCAGTTGTCATTATTTTGAGTAACTTAAAGCTGTAGTATCTACAGAAAAATTATTTGCTAGAGGATTTGGTTTTTTCATCTTTTAATTTTAAAATTTCTAGTTCGCAATAATGAATTATTTTTTGTAAATCTTCTATCTTATTTTTTGATAAATATCTACAAACGTACTTCACAACGTTCCCCTGGAAGAAGCTAAGATTATTTTTAGATATAAATTCATACGGCTGAATGCGAAAATTTTTATAGTGA
>Ga0208162_1001519_pt1 | contig 12001 bp, 30 predicted proteins | sample CB_VirMetaG_4_FD_184539 | JGI IMG/M metagenome (GOLD analysis project Ga0208162, IMG submission 184539) | Freshwater to marine saline gradient viral communities from Chesapeake Bay - CB_1508_1M Viral MetaG (SPAdes) (version 4) | ecosystem: Environmental > Aquatic > Marine > Coastal | place: USA... | reverse complement strand
GAAATGTAGAAACAAACAGAAATGCAATCACTTACATCTACGCCGCATTCGCTGAAAACCCGTTCCAAGCCAATGGCGGGCTTGCTCGTTAAACTCACACCATCGTTCTAATCCCATGGGCTACCAGCTCTCTGACGGAACAAAACTGCCATTGGACGTTGCGTTCACCACGCCGGATGGTGTGCAACGACCGGCGAATTTTTTGCGCTTAAGCACTGAGCGTGACCGCGAGTTGCTTGGCATCACATGGGTTGTTGAGCCCAGTACTTTTTACGACCAGAGGTTTTATTGGGGCGTAGAGAACCCAAAGCAGCTCAATGATGAGCCCGCCGTTGATGAAGACGGCAACGAAACCGGCGAGACTCAAACTGGCTTGAAGACGCTGTGGAAGGCAAAGCAGAACGAGATTGCCGCCAGCCTGCTTGCCCCTTCTGATTGGCGCGTTGTCAAAGAGCTGGAGGTCAACAGCAGCTTTGCAAATGCACGGACTGCATACCCTTCTGCATGGATGACCTATCGCGCTGCAGTGCGTACAGCCTGCAACACGCGCCAGACCGAGATTGACAACTGCTCTGATGTTGCAGCGTTGAAAGAGCTGCTGTTTGGATCGGCACAGATCCAGCAAACCGACGATGATGGCAACGGTGTTGTGGATGACGACGGCAACCCCGTCATGATCGCCAACCCCAATCTGGCTACCGCTTGGCCTGATCCTGTCGAATGACGTTTCTGGCTGGTTTAGCTACAGGCGTCCTGCTGGTGCTCGGCTGGGCGCTGCTTTCTATTGCTGCTGACTGATGCAACGACCTGACCCGATGATCTCCTCAAAACCGGGGGCAGAAGATTTGCCTGCGATGCGGGCTCGGACCATGTGGCTTGAGGAATTGTTTTGGCTTGATGGCCGGGACATGATTTCGCACCCAATGCACGGCCTATTCACGGGCTTGGCTCTTAAGTATCAGAACCTGGAGTCAACTGACAGCTACTGATGGCTAAGTCACTTAGCGGAAATGTCTTTGTCGTCGGCAAACCAAAACGCACCACGCAGGGAGCTGGCAAGCACAGTCGCCCCAAACGAGGCAAAAAGAGATACCGTGGCCAGGGAAAACGTTAACCCTCTTTCCCATGCTCAAAGCTCTGATTGCGAGTTCTGCCGTCGTTGGCAGTGCTGTGCTGGCATCTCCTGCGCTCGCAGACGTGTATGTGAACCCGGAGTACAACGGCGCTAATTACGGCGATGATTTCTTGGGCGGCACGCTCACGCTCGATATTGGATTTGAAGGAGCTTCAGGTGCCTACAGCTATTACATCCAGGGCGGTCCTGCGATCGTGATGCCTAACGGTGTCGAAAACGAAGTTGAGTTTGCTGGCAAGTTTGGCGGTTCAATCCAAGCATCCGAAAAGGTCTCTGTTTACGGAGAGCTGAGCGGCATCACTGGCGATGAGCTTTCGATTGGAACGAAGCTTGGCGCTAAGTACAGCTTCTGAGCTATAACTCAGGCGAAGGCTTCATTGCTTTCTCACACAATGCAGAGGGCTCCTTTCGGGGGGCCTTTTGTTTTACCTAGAGGCATCGTGCAAAAGCTTTTCAATGTGATGTCCGTGGCGTCCTTCGTGATGTCAGCAGGCATGGTTGCTGGATCGGTGTTGCTCTACACCCGCATTCCGTCGCTTACCAAGCTTTATCTCAGTGAGCTGAAGCTTGAGTTGACTGAGATGATCACTGACATGGTGCCTGGTCAGATTGATGAGGCGCTGCCAGAACTACCGACCACGACAGGCCCAGCACTGCCAATCAAGTCACCATTTTGACGTTGGCGGTCGGATCCTCTGGGTCATGGCATTCAGGCCCGAATCCTTCACGTTGCAACTGAGCCACGTCAAGTTCTGGCGCGGGTGTGTCTTGTTTCTGCTCAAACGAGGCAAGCCATTCGCGTAGCGCGTCACCTGTAGGCGTACCTTTTGGCCACTTGACCCATTTCAGGATGGCCTTGTGATCAGTGAACGGTCGAGCAGAGTTCCCGGACATTACGGTGTAAACAACTGGCGGGCCTTCTCTTCTACGGTTGCGTTCAATCCAGAGCTGACCTGCTGTAAACCGTTCTGATTTCATGCCAGAGATTCCTGAGATCGGAGTAAATGCAATCAGCGTTCCAATGATCTCTGTTGGTAGGCCGATTCCACCACCTGTTTTACCAGTAGCACCACCAGTTACGTCTACGCGGTTTCCGGTTATTGATATGCCTGGCTGCGTGCGGGCAAGGATTGCTGTGGGCAATGGCACGGAAACGTTTGAGGAAGATCCACGCGGCAACGTGACGCTATGCACTGGAGCGGTGCCCGTCTTTGAGGCTGCTGACTACAGACCTCGTGACTTCACTTGGGTGCAACCACCGCAACCCGGAATAAAGAGGCCGGATGTGTCAAGTCCAGCCCCATCCCCTCAACCCACGCTGCCGGGCGGCGATCCCGACCCCCCAAGGTTGCCCAAAGATCCGCCGTGTCCACCCTTTGGGGCCAAGCCTCTAGGTTCTCTCAATGCTTTGTCAACAAAAGTTCTTGCTGGTTATGAGCTGCAAGATGGCAAGTGCGTAAAAATCTGGGATCCTGTGCCTATTGGTCAGGTAGTTCAAAACTATGTGCCTGAAGCCGGGCCTACTGTTTCCATTGCCCTGACCGCTGCTTTTGCAACCACTGCGGCCATCTTTGCCAAGCCCATCGCATCAGTGCTGCAGAAGCTGGCAAAGCCCTTGACTAAAAAGGTGGTGAAAAAGGTTAATCAGAAGCTTGGCCGTAAGGTAAAACCGGAATCTTTACAGCAGCGGCGGGTGATTCAGCGTCACCGGAATCAAGCCATTCGCGATCTGAGGCGGGCTTTGGGTAAATGATCTGGTGCGTGTGGTCTTCGACTGGGATGGGTTTGAGAACGACATCAGCGCAGATGGGGAAGAAAGGCGAATCTTGCTTAAAGCCATAGCCCTCACGCAACGCTTTTGCACAGGCGGTGAGCCGCCCCATCTCGTAGTTGAGTCGCTTGTCAGCTAAGGCTTGTTCATAGAGAGCCACTTGCTTGCGTTGGGCGTCCTTACACAGGTTTATAGGCCCCCAATCCAAGGGCACTGAGAAGGTTGCGGTGATGCCCAGATTGGCGCTGAAGTTTTGACGGTATCCTGTTCTCTGTTGCTTGTAGTACAGAATGCGGCCGATATTGTCAGGAATTCCATCGGGTCCATCCAGCCCAGTCTCTGGATCGATCAGGCCAAAATTATCGCTGTTATCGTAAACGGGCTCTTGATAATACTCATTGTTTGGCTTGCCAAAAGAATGCGTAGACGAAACAAAGGGGGAGATATTTAGTGTTGCCCCGTCACACTGAATACCGCTACCTACTGAGTATTTCATATATTGACCAGGAACAATTTGCACCGCTTGATTAACAACTGAGCCTGAAGAATTACTCACCGGAGATGCAGTTGCACTCACCTGACTTGCAGCAGGTAAGCAATACAAAAAGCTGAGCGAAACAGCTGCGGCAACTGCTTTCATTGGCTAAACGTGCTGGTGGAATCAACGACGGTCTCAATCAAGGTCTCACGCTCGATATTTACTCGCTCAATCAGGCCAGGACCGCTGTAGGTCTCCGCAAACTGAAATGCTGCACCTGGCACGGTTTGCTTCCAGGTTGAGCGACTGGAAAGGTTTAGAGATGTTGTCCCTGCTGACGGGCTGACGACACCGCTGGTTGGCTCTACGCCAGTTCCGCTCACGCTGTATTCAAAGCCAGTGCGGTAGCTCTCAGACACAATGTTCTCGCGTACAACCGTCTTCGACTGTGTCGTGGAAGAGACAAGGCCCTGCGAAAAATTAGGAACGACTGGGACAGCCATTGCTGAAGAAGGCAACAGCAACAGAATGATCAGCCGTTTCACCGGGTTGTCAGCTCACTGATGACTTGACCGATCGCACTTGTGTTGGCTCCACCTGGGGCGATCGTAATGGTCCCTGCCGTCGTGACGCTCCCGCTTAGACCAGTGTTGGTGCCAGCGGCTGTGCTCGTGACATCGCCGAAGGCGGGCACAGCGCCAACCGTGGGGGCTGACGTGGGCACGGTATCGCCCTGTGTGTAGCTGGTCGCAAAGCTGAATGAGTTGCCAGCTGTTTTCTGCGTTGCGTCTGGGATTGTGATCGCGTTGACGCCGTTAGTTGCTGCACCAAGCCCCCCCAGCGCATCGCTAGTCGTGGAGCCCCCTGAGGTAACTGATGTGTCGATCCCGTTCCCGCTGATACTGAAGCTGTTTCCAACTCGTATGGCACGGCTTGAAGCAGCGCCAACATCTAACTGCACGCTGCTGGAAATGCGGTGGGTGAGATCAGCACGAGCGGGCAAGGCGGCTGACAATGTGATGCCCAATACCAAAAGTGAGCGAATCATTTGATGCCAACCTTGGAATCTTTGTTATCCACGATAGTGGGTTTCTTATTGCCATTTCCATTGCTCTTGCGCTCTATGCCAAAAGAAGCCATGGCACCTGTCAATAGACTGGCCACAAACGTATTGTCCATTTTCATTTGGGGGAAGATGCCCAAATAAGAGGCAGTTAGAAGCGCAGCACTCCAAGCCAAGACAAGAGCCTTGACGACATCTGCCATCGAGATGCCTTCCTTTTCGTGATGATCGTCTGGAGTTTCTGCCATTGCACAACAGAGCTACGCTTTAAGGGTAACTAGGCCAGGCCAATGCTTCTAATCCTCAAGCCTGTGTTGATGACCGCTTGGAAATCACGAGCGTTCAAGGAATTGATTGTGGCGATGCTGGAGAAGATCGTCGCTAGAACTGACAACGACTTGGACGACTTGGCAGTGAAGCATGTGCGCGAAATGCTGTTGCCTGACACCAGAGTTGACCACTAAAGCGTGCGCGGCATTATCCAAGTGACCCTGCTGCTGACAGCGATGGGATTCGCGCTCTTGCCGTTCTTCACCTTCTTCCGTGGTACGCCCCACCAGCTGGCTGCTATTGCAGAACTTGAACGCTCCCTGCCGCAGAGCCTTTTGGATGAGGACGCGGCCTGGTATGAAGCATGGCGAGCTAGCGGCATTGCCCAGGAAGTCCATTTGCCTGCCTACTTCAAACAGCTCAACCTCCCAAACGGGAGACGCATGTGCTTTACGTCAGCGGCAGCAATGCTTGCCGCCTTTTATAAAAAGGTCGGCACACAAGAGGAGTACAACCAAATCAGAGCCAAATTTGGCGAAACGACTTCTGTCATGGCTCAGGTCAAAGCTCTCACAAGCCTTGGGCTAAAAGTCCGATATGTGCAAGACGCTGACGCTTCTGACATCGAAAAGGAGATCGACGAGGGACGCCCGGTTTTGGTGGGATGGCTCCATGCCGGGGATCTGCTGCGCGGCGAGCCACCAATGTGCAGCTCTTATACCTGCGGCCACTGGAGCCTGATTCACGGTTATTCAGGCCGTTACTCAAATGACAGCGAATGGCTTATGAGCGACCCGATGGGTGTGCCTGACATGGCACACGGGGGACACAACGACGCCTTGAGTGGCTATCGCGTTCGCGTGCGACAGGCTGAGTTCCATCAGCGTTGGCAGGTGAACGGGCCACACAGCGGCTGGGCCATATTTGCTGAGTAAAAACGCAGCATGGACAGCCCTAAAAACGCTGCTTACCATTCAGGGCAACAGATTCTGTAACAATCCAATGGGCTGGGCCGACTGGATGGTTGTGAATCAGACCCTTGAGGAAGAGCTTGAGGTTGAACGCAGCGTCAGGGAGGTCAATAAGTGCGATGACGAGGAGGCATTGAAAATGCTGTGCTCTGCCCTTGTACGGCAGAGCTGGCATCAAGGGAAACTGCTTAGCCAAGCCGTCACACGCATTGGAGAGCTAGACGCCAAGCTGGCTTGCTGGGATTAACCCTGCTTGCCTGTGACCCTGGACCTGTAGAGCCTGACGCATGACTCGAAATGCCAGTTGGCTTGCCAGTCGTGCTTGAAGTAGCGGACCATTCCGCAGTGGCTGACCTCCCATAACAGCAGTCCGTCTTTCTCGACCTGCTTGATGGTTGGTCTCATAAAAAAAGGAGCGCGGGGGGACGCTCCTTTAACCTCGTTCTTTCTCACCTTAAAAGTCAATGCGGGGTTTGTCAGCTGTACGGGGCTTGGCATCGCTTAAAGCCATCATCAAATAGTCGTTGCCACTGCCTTTGGCTGTGCGGGGCATCAGGTTGGCACGAAGCTTGACGCACTCGTTCCCTTTGATGTCGTCACAGCGTTCTGCTGTTTTGGCCCATTCAAAGAGCTTGCGCAGCTCTTCCACAGGCACGTCCATTTGTGCCCAGTAGTGGCCGTCTTTCTTTTGGTCCTTGTTGAAGTTGGCCCAGATGTTGAAGGCGTCGGGTGCGAAGTCAGGCATTACTTTCCGTTGAAAAATTTGGAGATGATGGTCATCAGTGCAGAGTTGATGATGCCGTTGTGACGTTGGTCGGCATAGTGCTGCAGCTGTTGGGCTAGCTGTTTGTCTAGCCGCACTTGAAAGTGCTGTGATCGGCGGTTGGCATCTGCCTTGGCCTGTTGTTCACGTTTTTTGTCGTCGTCAGGCATTTGCTTGAATCCAGGCCTGGTGCTTACGGCTGGTGATTGCGGGAGCAACCTTAGCGTCGTCACCTAACTTGAACGCAAAGCGGAACGATTTGCAGAAATCCTCACGCTTACCAGGTGTCATCTCTTGAATGAGACCTATAAGCATTTGGCGCTCATCTTCTGACAGAGGTTGATCCTTGTCAGAAACCTCTGGAACAGCTGGAGCTTTTTTGGGTTGTGGCTTTGCTGCAGGCTTGTCGTCTGCAAAATCGCCATCCATGTCCATGTCAGCCGTAAGGCCAAGCAGGGCTAGAAGGGCATACCTCTTGAGATAAGTGCAGGAGCCGCCAAAGTCATGCAGGGCGTTGCGACCTTTGCCAATAATCATTGGCAGGCGGCTTACAAGCTCTGCGCCACTGACGTGCAGCAGCTTTGTTACCAAGATCGGGTCAACCCCTTCACTTGGCTCAAAGGTCTGTGAGATCACAAGACCGTTTTTGATCAGGTGTGGCGTGACAGTAGAGAGCACAGTCTCAAGATCGGCAAACTTGCCGTATTGAGCATTGGCTGTTTTGCCAATGGCCGGCACTGTCTTGTGAAACGAGACAAGCGCCTCAATCAAGGGCTGTGACGGTGATGATGGCACCGAGGAAGTCATCTGTGGCGTACCTCTTAGCGGCGTAGATGGAAACGATTTGCGCGTCAGATCTCAGAAGGACCATGCCGCACGCATCAGCAATCGCGTCACCACATGCCCGACAAAGCTTGTCTAAGTCAGGCGTTTTGACGTGATGCCTAGGCGCTGATGGCTTCAGCTTTGTGGCGTTCTTGCCAGTGCCGTAATGCGACAAAGGCCGAGGAAACACAAACTCACAACGCAGCGATACTGCTGCAGTGATGTCCCAGTCGGCTGGCTTCTCGCGATATGCAACAGCTGCAACATCTGAGCGCCAGCTTCCTAGGGCTTGTTCGTTGTTTGCAACGACTCTGCTGCCAAAAGCTTTGACAGAGCCTTGCGGCACTGGTGTACCAAGAACGCGGAACGTGAAACTAGCCGGGGAGCTGTGCATAAGCCTTGTCGATTGCAGAGTTGAGCAGAGCCAAAGCAAGCTTGGAGGAGCTGAGCTTAGGTTGCTCAAACTCAATAAACTCGCCAGCAATCGACACATTGGTCATGTTGCCCTTGGTCGCTTCTGACAGCTTTTTAAGCTTTTCAGATCGCAGCTGATCAAGGTTGATTTGCACCGTTTTCATTTTTGAGGGCAAGGTAAAAAGCAAGCTCTAGTTTTGTGAGCTTTGGGTTCTTTTCGTGCAAAGCGGCCTTAGCTTTCGCCTTGGCCGCTCTGACGGTGTCTTCAGGCCGGGTGTTCCAATAAATCCCCCGACCCATTACTTCAGTTTTTCGCAGGCAGGTTGCCAGCCCTGCTCGCAGTGTTGACGTTGTTGCTGGTCAAGCGTCTGGGTCAAGCTGACCCAGAACGCACCGCCAAAGAGAGCGCAGAAAACTGCAATCACGATGGCGTTAGTCCAAGGGCTGTAGCCCTCAGGGCGAAAACGTTGAGGCCGTTTGTTGCTGTTGAGGCTGGTCATGAGCGAACGAGGTAGAGGGCTCATGCGCAACATCATGCCGTCACTGGTATGCCATGTCAACGCTTGCCCTTAGCTTTCTTCTTTTTCTTTGGCTTCTGTTGCACTCGCTGCACAGTCTCCAAGTAGCCGGGGGGCTCAGGCACGCCCCCCTTGCGCAGGATCTCAGACCAGTTCACGCAGATGCCAAGCGTTCAAGCATTTTGCCCTTGACTGTGAATTGCGGCCTAAAGCTGCCGTTTGAACGCATGGTGTCGATGTATGTCCATTGGTCATCAGGCACGATCACCTCAGCTGTTGCCCATACATGCCCGCAGTTGTCGCACTTGCGCTGTCTACTGATTGCGCTTTCGCCTGAATGGCGTACTTGTGTCACACGACCCATGCCTCTTGTCAGCTGGGTGTTGCACTCAGGGCACTTCATCAAAAGTCAGGCTGTAGGACAGAGAAACGGCCCCAAGCGTCTTGCCATGCGTCCGTGGCTTGTTCAAGCTCCGAGAAACGGACCTTGCATTTGCCTGGGCCGGCGATGATCGTCACCAGCTTGGTGACGTACACGCCGGGATAGCAGCTTGAAGCAAATTCAAGATAAGCACCCAACTGCGGAAGGGCTTCTTTGCGACTAGAAACACCCTCTTTCTTGCTGACGGTCTTGAGGTCAGCGATGTAGATGTCGTTGCCTTTGACAAAGATTGCATCAGGCGTGCCACCAACTCGCTTGATCGTGTTGAGCAGGGGCTGCTCTACAGCAAGCGGTGTGATGTCTTGTAGAAGGGGCTCCGCTAACAGCGTGTCGATCCATGGGGACCACTTGTCCTGATGCACGCTTCCTTCGCCGCGCAAATGGTTTGCGAACACCGCATGGACAGCCTCACCGCGAGCCTGCCAGCCATCAGGGCCGTGCTTTGTCTTCTCGAACTGGGCACGCAGGAACGGCTTGAGGTCGTGGTCTATGACCTGCGTCACTGAGTAGGGCAGCCATTCGCCCTTATATCTATATCTGTGGATCAAAGGGTAAAACTCCAGCCCTGGAACGGGATCTAGCAGTTGTCTCACAAATGGGTTGCGTATGCGATGCAAACGTGGCACCTTTGCGATGCAACGTCAACCGGTTGTGCCGCAAATCAACGTCAGAATCACAGAGGAACAGCTGATATGGCTGTCCTCGCAGGTCAAACCATTTCGCAACAAGTCAGCTGTCATCAGGGATCTCATTGATTTAGGGATTCAAGGGGTTGACGGGGTAGCTAAATTAGCCACGTGCGCTGCTGGCGGATCTGAGCCAGTAGATAACTCACGCCCGCTGATAGAAATTCAGCAATCGCCAAAGCAACCTGCAAGCGCAGCAGGGGAACAACCTCCGCTGCAGCTAGAGGCTGTTCAGTCTTTGGCCAAAGAACATCTGAGCGAAAAAAATACTTTTAAGGTTAAAACTGAAAAAAAAGCGCGAAAAACACGCGCAAAGGCCACAAAAGGGTCGCCTGAGTTCGAGGCTTTCTGGAAGCGTTATCAAGCTTGTCAGCACCTCGTCAGCTCTCAGCCAAAAGGCAAGGCCCTTGAGATGTGGATGCAGATTGTTCCTGATGAGGTGTCTGCTGATGACCTGATGCGTGCCATAGAAGCTGCTGACCAAGAGAGTCAGAGGCGCTCTGATGACACCTTCAAGCAAAGGCTGCCAATGTGCGACAGATGGCTCCGTGAGGGCTACTACTGCACTTACTTGGAAGAAAAGCAGCCGCAAGAACGCAAGCCCTCTTGGATGCTCTGATGAAACTGTTTGAACCTGAAGCTGCTGAGCACTTCGTCTTTGCGACGATCCCTGTCAATGCAAAGCCTGGAGCCGTGGCTGAATACAAGGCCATACGCGCAGGCGATATGGAATCAGCCCTGAATCAGATGGATGGCCGCGTGCGTCCTGCTGCCCCGTATTGCATGGGCCGCTATGACCATCTGGGCCGCTACTGCACCTATTGCCCGCCTGTTGAGGGCATCATGCCTGGCAGGTTTCTGCTGCACCCTCAGGCCGACGCTGAGTACAAGGCGAGCAGGCCCTATTGATGCAGCCACTGAATGACTTGCAGTCCGTCCTGCGCACGCTACGGGACGGGATAGGCAAGGGTTATTGGACGATGCAGGATCTTGACGTGCCACCGCCTGGGTATGTCGGCAAGAACTTCCGCAACCTGCTCCGTGACCAGCCTGCGGACCCCCCTGTTGGGGATGTAGGAAAAGTCTCAGAAGAACCTGACTGGTGATGGTTGCGCATCTGCAACTGGTATGCCATAATAGATGCAGGCCCAAGCCGTATATTGCGCCACGGTTTCTCGGCCCTGAGACAAGAGCAGGTGCCTGGTTGTTACCGCCTCATGTACCTGTCCAGTAGCACAGGCAAGGGGCGCCTACTGCAAAAACTGCATGAAGCTCGCTGACAGCTGCATCGACCCACAGGAGGGCGCTCTACTCGCGTGGGACGCCATTCACGAGTGGCTTGATCGCTATCGCTTAGAGGCCGACTCTGAAACAGAGCAGGTCGTCTATGAGGGCATCATGGACGCCCTAAAACGTGCTGATTTGATTGAACTCAAATGACTGAACAGATCAACGTCACCCCTCAAGACCAAGGCCACGAGCCTGAAGATCAAAACGTTTACAACACCAAGATTCAGGTCACGGTGTCTGGTATGCACTACAACATGCTCAAAGAGCTTGCCCAGCTGAGTGGCTGCAACGTCTCAGCAACAGCTAACTACGCCATCAGAGATTGGCTTATTGCTAACTACGAAAAGCTGTGGAAGCTTTATGGCGGTGACCTCTGACGATCGACTGCGCGAACAGCAGCGCCACAATGACCTCAAAGCCTTTCTTGACTATGAGCAGCGCCTCAGAGACGCCCATGCCCGTCTGCAAGATCCGCACCCTAGAGGATGGTTGCGTGAGGGTTCAGGTAGGTGACGGCCCTGGTGCGTTTGTAGGCGTTGTCAGCTCGATGCACTTGGTCGAGCCAAAGTGCCATCAATTGCAGCAATACTGGGTCAAAGCTCAGGCAGCCAATGGCAATCTCTCTTGATATCAAGTCTGAGCTGCCAACAGCTATCAAGTGGACTAACGAGCACACCAAGCAGCTCCCGTTCAGCATCTCTCAGGCAATGAACGCCAGCGTGTCTGGTCGTGCTTTGCCACAGGCCAAGCAGCGCAATGCGTTCAAAGCACTAGAGGGCGCATCTAAGCAATACCTAGATAGGCCTAAGCCATTTACGTCCAAAGGCTTTTTTGCCACAACAGCTAAGAAGCGCAACCTACAGATCCTTGTCACACCCAAAGACAAAGGCGGTGATCGTGAGCGTTACTTATCAGGCAACATCCTTGGCACTGCCCGTGCTGTCAAAGGATATGAGGTTGAGTTTGCATCACTGTCTAAAGGCGATATTGCACGCGGTACAAAGTTTGTGCCAACGCGCCACATGAAGAAGGACAGGTTCGGCAATGTCAGTCAGTCCAACCTCGTCAAGATCGTCAACAGTGTTGGCAACACAGGGCGCACAGGCAGCAACATCTTCATCGGTAAGCCACGCGGTGGCAGTCGCACCCCAGGCGTTTACAGACGTGAACGCAACCATCAGCTGCGTGCTTTGTTCCTGGCTATTCAACCTGGCCAATACCCTGCACGTTTCCCTGCTGTGCGCGTCATAGAAACAAGCGTCACGCGATCCTTTGGCCCATACCTACGCCAAGCCCTCGCTACAAACGTCGCTAAAGAGGTCGGCAGGCCAAATCGCGGGTCCTTCTAGGCCTACGCCGTGCGGGTCGTCCAACG
>Ga0208162_1001518_pt1 | contig 12002 bp, 8 predicted proteins | sample CB_VirMetaG_4_FD_184539 | JGI IMG/M metagenome (GOLD analysis project Ga0208162, IMG submission 184539) | Freshwater to marine saline gradient viral communities from Chesapeake Bay - CB_1508_1M Viral MetaG (SPAdes) (version 4) | ecosystem: Environmental > Aquatic > Marine > Coastal | place: USA... | reverse complement strand
AGCTGCTGCCGTTACGCTAGGAATCATAGAACCCGCTAAATTACCCGAACTTTCTACAAGGTTGTAAAGAGTAAGGTCTCTAAATCCTTTAATCGGGTCAATTGCGGGCTGAAAGTACTGTTGCATTTGCTTACCCGTCTCACCGTCACCCCCAAATGTAGCACCAACCATTTCTAAAAAAGAGCCAAAAGAAGAAAGCGTTGAAGTACCAAACCTAAGAGGTAATCCCCCTTGCGAAACAATGAACTCTTTTCCCTCTTTTACTTTAGCCATTTGCTCCGATAAAGCCTCTTGATAAGCTTTGTCAATAAGCTCTGGTGGGATTGGGTTATCTTTACCAAACTGTTCCGCCATTTGGTTTACCTTTTCTTGGTAAATAGCTTGAACCTCTTGTGCGCGTTTGTTTATTTTTGCGTTGTAAGCGTTGAGTAGTTGTGCGTTTTTAGTTACCGCATCTGAATAGCTTTTCTGATAATCGCCGTAAGCTTTTTGTAAAAGTTGGTTCGCTTGGTCTACCTCCTCTTGGGTGGTGTACTCCTTGTTTTTTAGTTCGGTTGAGTACGCTTCGTAGTCTGTGGTTATTTGCTTTAGTTCACTATCAATTTCTATAGCCTTTTCCTTGTACTCGTCACCGTAAATATCTGAAACAGATTTTATTTCTCGCAGTGCGCTTGCGTAAGCGTTTGAAACATCCTTACCATATTGGCTTTCAAATAACTCCTCCCTCTCACCTTGAATATCTTTTATCTTTGACTTTATTTTTTCTTTTGCCAAAGAAGCTAACTTTTCTTGGTCTATGTTTAGGTTAAAGTCAATATCGCCCTGTATCTTTTCGGCTAACTTTACTCGAAGCCCTTTATCTTCAATTCGCTCGTCAACAAGTTCGTTTATTTTCTCTACGTTTGGAACTTTCATCCCGTAGAAGTTCTCTTTGTAGTACTGCTCTTTTACAGAGCCGTCCTCATTTAAGTAAAACTGACTCGCCTCCTTAACAACAGGATTTAGTAATCTGTTTGACAGATTTTTCTGTTGTTCCATTATTTTTTGCCTATCCTTCTTTAGTTGAGATATTTCTGACGATAAATCAGCTTGAGTATTTCTACCGAAAGAAATATCGTCGGTTCGTACTTGGGATTGTGCTTGCTCGTATTTTGATAGGGTTTGGTTTATTTGCCCTAAAGACCTTTCGTTTGCTTGAAAGTCCCCATAAAGAGCCGCAGGGTTTACGTTTCCAAAGTCAGCCTCTTTGTATTCAACAGGGGCTATAACAGATGGTATTTCTATCTTACCTTGCTCTGCGGTAGTGTCTCCTTGAGTGGTTGGTGGTTCAACCCCAACTGATACAGAAACTTCTTCTTGAGATTGTAAAGGTAATTCCGAAGATGGTTCTTCTTTTTTTTTTCGAGCTTCCTCTAATAAGGACTTAGCAGATACGCTCTGATTTCCCTCTCTTGCTTTTTTTAGCAGTTCTTGTGCACTTTGCTTACCCATATTTTATTTCTTTTCAACAACAAGACCAGAATCAATCAATTCTTTCTTTTCTGAGTCTGACAAATCATCCCAACCCTCTATCGCTTCTCCGTCAGGTGTTGTGTACTCGCCTTTATACTCACCACTAAGACGAGAGTTAACTGCGTCCATGTCTACACCCGCGCCGTAAATAGCTTTAACAGCGTCAGACATATCTTCACCGCTAACGGGTTTTGCATCTCTAAACATACCGCCAGTAAATAAAGGATAACTCTCTCCGTTTATTTTTATGTCATTCATTATTCCAGACACATAACTCACATCTGCGTTAGGGAGTATTTTCTTGAACTCCTCGCTCTTTTGGGCATCTGTTAAATCGCTCATGGCTATATCAGCAAGAGCAGAGAAAGCTTTCTCATATTTAGGCTTGTCTAACTTATTCTTAGCCATTTCCTTTTTAACCCTAGACTCCCAACTATCAAGCGAATCAATGATGTTGTTCTTATCTTTTTCAGTTACACCTTTCTCACCGCGAACACCTTGCTTGAAGCTAGATTTAATGTCATTATAAGGTACTTCCACTTTTTGTATTTGTTTAACCCCTTCAACGCTTACTGGAATTTCCACAATAGCCACAGGCTTTCCGATGTTATCCCCCTCTTTTCCAACGGTGAATCTTGTAATCTTACCGCTCTTTGGAACTATTGGGTTATCCTCACTTGCGGGTTCGTTAGGAATTCCAACAGCGTCAACTGTAACACTAACATCCGCAACTGCGTCTGCGTTTGGAAGGTTAATTGTTTTGACGCTCTCAAAACCGCTTCTTTTAGCGTCTTCCCAATTTAACCTAACATCTTCTTCCCCCTCTTCTATTTGGAATCCTGAGTCTAAACCACTACCACTGTCGTCTTTCTTTGGGCTTGGACCAGTTAAGGTTTCATATTTTTTAAGCGGAAGAAGTTTTTGTAAGTCGTTATACGTTAGCTCTTTAAACTCTTCTGCGGTTATTGGTCTACCTAATTGGTTTTCGTAACCCTTTTGTAGTCCAACTCTTGTTGCTAAAAGGTTAGATAAATCTCTTACGTTTTCTTCGTCTAGTCTTTGAACTATTTGAACAAAGTTTTTTCCGTCTACATTTACGGTGTTGCCCTTTTCTTTTTCTTGCGCTTGCAAAAGGTCAGAAGCAATAAGCCTCATGTTAGATGACTTGTAAGCGTCCTCTATGTTCTCAGCCTGTGTTCGTCCGTACTGTATGTATTCGTAAATTTTTTCTATTGCTTGTAAGTCTTTAGGTAAGTCAGAAGTTCCACTCATTATTGCGTTTACATCGTCTGTATAAATACCAAAGTCAACTTCTGAGTCTGCTACGGCTGCGGATAAATTATTATCTATTTCCCTTAAACCATTCATCATGTTAAGGAGAACCATTTTTTCGGCTTGAGATTTTTGCTCGGTGTCCCCTACCTCGTATCTGTTTGCAACATATTCATCTACGTGGCTTGAAACTTGGTCTCTAAAGAACGGAGTTTTTAAGTCGTTGTTTACCGCCTCAATGTCCTTTAACCTTTGCTTTCCCCTCGCCTCTGCCTCTTTTTGTTTTTGCTCTCGCAATTCTTTTAGCCTATCCGTTACATCACTAAAGGTTAAACCCTGTGGGTCTCGTGTTTCTAATACTCTTAAACCTGCTGACATAATACTTAGTTACCTATTAACCCTTCGGAATTAGCGGTAAGTATCGCATCACCGCCAACATATAATGCCTGAGCCGCACCTTCTCCTTGATTCTCAATACCGCTAATAATGTTTTGCATACCTGCTCCGTAAAGGTTATACATTATTCCTTCACGGCGAAGAGCTTCTTTTTCTTGCGCCCTTCCGAATTTAGTCCTTGCTAGGTTCTCTAGTTTCTGTTGTTCTACTTGTGCGCTGAGATAATCTTGTCTGTTTTGCAACCTTGCTTGTGCGTCCATTGCGTTTAGCTGTCGGTAAGCGTCTATTGTTCCTTGAGCAAGGCTTCCAATACCACGTATACCAGCCCTTGAGCCTTGAAGGTACTGAACCCCCATTGAAGCACTCCTGTCAATGGCTTCTTGTTGAGCTAGATACGCCTCTTCGGGTAAGCCCTCTCTTGCCATTTCTTCGTAGCCAGAAAGAACCCGCGAACCTGTCTTTTGCAACTCTTCTAAGTTTTGACTAGAAGCTGCAATAGCCCCCATAGTAGTTGGAGTTGCCTTTCCTAGCGCTGCCTCTGCTTCGTTGATTGCGTTTTGAACTTTCAAGTTAAAGGCTTGCCTCCTTTGTCGTTTACCTTCTTTACTTTGCTTTACGCCTTTAGCGATTTGAGTACCCGCCAAAGTAAGCCCCGCTGCACCGGTTAAAATTAGTCCTACTCCTATTCCTGCCATAATAATAGAATCTTTTCGTTAATTACACTTTGTGGCAATTCAAGGTAGTTCTCTGTGTAAACGTCCCTTTCTGCCGCTTCTATATTTTTAGCGTCTGTTTTGTAGACACACGCCCAAACACAGTCTTCACGCATATAAGCTACTCTTTGTGTGCCTATTTCTGTTTGTACTGTCATTGGGGCTTTTATTCTTTTTATTTCTCCTTTGTCGTTTAACACGTCCATTTCGCCCGAAAGAAAAAACGACGGGTGGCTTTGCTTGTGAATGAAGCTAACAACAAAACTTCCCTTTGGCATGAACACTTGCCTTGTGTAAAGCCCGTTTTCTAGGTGGTGTGTTGTTGGAAACATTTCTTCCATTTCCTTTGTGTGGTGCTTTACAGCGCCTTCAACGTTTTGTAGTTGCTCCTTTAGCTCGTTTATTCTGTCCCACAAAAGACCCCTTCCTTCCGAAAGTTTCTTTAACAAAACTTCTTCGCCTTTTGGCTTTCTTTTAAATAAGCGAAACATCTGTTGCAAAGATAACCCTTTTTAAGTTAGGTTACTATTATTGTACTTTAGCTTTACCGAAGATATGGAGGCTTGTTGGTTTCCGTCCGTTGTTGCCTTTAATCTTACCTTTAAGTATTTGCCTTTTACTAAGTCTCCTTCTAATAACGGATAAGTAACCACAGGTGTTGTTTTGTCTTTGAAAATAGGAGACCAATAGTAACCCTCAAATTCTTCGTAGTCTGTTATTTCGTTGTCCGTTATTTGCTCTGACTCGTTTACAGCGTAATCAATGTTGAATACTTGATTAGAGTCTGTGGCTATTGTGATTGGTTCTTTTACAATGTTAAGTTCTTGGTTAAACGGAAACTCAATAAAGGTATTGTAAGTTGTACCGTAGAACCTAGCAAAGTTAAAGCTTGTGGAAAAGAACGCTGTTTCGTAAGTTGCTAATTGGTGAACGTAAGCCTTTCCGCTTTTAAATGTAATAATCGAGTTTGCGCTTGACCCAATCCACTCAGGATTAAAGCTGTGTTTACTAATCCATCTACCTCTATCAAGGGAAAAGGAAAGGGTGTCAACGTAAGGAACGTATATTTCAACAGCGGATAAATACCCTAAAGAAGCGCCAACGTCGATGGTTATTGTTTTAGCCGAACTATCGCTTGCAGTTACAGTCATTCCAAATAAAGGAGTATCGTAATTTGAGCCAACTATTCTTTTTATAGGCATAGTTCCAAAATCTACAATTCTATCAAATGTACCGTCTGCTATATCTAGGTCGGTCATTGTTACAACGTACTCTGGGTCGTTTGAACTATCAATGATTCTTTTAATTGTTTTGTGAGCGTCGAGGCTTAAGTAGTACGAATTATCCCTAATACTGTACCCGCCGTATATTTTATTATTGTTACCATCTGCGTTGTCGTTGTACGGATATGGATAAGGTAGATTAGACTCAAAATAATTAGACATCTTATTTTGGGCAATGTTTTTTACTTCGTCCCCAGCGCTCATTAAAACAGCACCCTTTAATCTGTCTACCCAAAACTTCACACCTCCATAATCAGCAAAGCTCTCAGGGTTTTGACAGCCAAAATCTTGTGGGAAATATTGTGGTTTACTTAAAAATACATTTGACTGTATGTCAATGCTTTGTAAGTCTCCCGTGTAAATAAAATTCTTGTTGGCTAACATCCTTGCGACCTTTGTTTCTTGAATACAAAGTATTTCGTTTCCGTCAGAGTGCATTACTGTTAACTCTCCGTAATCGTTATTTAGCGAGTCGTTAAAACTTACGTCAAAGAACCTGTTAATACCAAAGAAATCTGTGTTGTCAACCAGCGGTTCGCTAAAAACTATCTCTTGTTCTCGTCTTGTTTGTTTGAAGTCTTGGTTAAAAACGTTTGGTCTTCCTATACCACTTATCTCAGACTCGTAAAACGGAAAAAGATTTTTAAACTCAAAGGCTTTATAGGTAGAAGCAGTTGTTTCTACGTTAGACATATTCCTTATGTAGCAATCAAATTGGTCAAGTACCACAACGCAATCTTTAGAACCCGTGCCTATGATTTGGTCTTGTACTTCAAACGTAGTGTTATTACCGTATAGTTTTTGTGATACCCCCGCTGAAGCAGTTAGGTTTATAGCAGTGGAAGAAAGAGCGTTTGCTTTTGTAGTTGCCACACTAATAACAGTTGATGAAACCCTTATGGCATAATAAACTGTATCAGACACTAAAGGAGTTATTGAGTTAACCCCTTGCGAATAATAAAAAGCGTCACCCGTTTGGTAGTCGTGACCCGCTCCTATTGTAATTCTATTAAGTGTAGTATCTACCGCTGTTACTGTATACTCAGTATTTGCGTAGTCGTCAACGATACCATAAGAGCTATTTACAGCAGTGTGTACTTTGTTTCCGTTTACGTCCGTTCCTATGTTAAACGCCCAACCCATTTCATACCAAAGAAGTTCGTCTACGTTTGTTTGTTGTTTGTTTGTGTAAACCTCAACAACGTCATTGTTGTCTATGTTTGTAGAGAATGACGGAGTAACTTTTAAAACATAACTAGAAGCACTCGCAACCCTAGCGTCTCCGTTTGTTACATCAAAGAAACCTTTTGTGCTTTCGTCCCAAACACCCCTAAGATATTGACCACTATAAAAAGTGTAGTTGTACCCTGCTTCATCTCTACCTGAATTGTAGTCAAAAATATCTTTTAAAAAAATGTCGGGTGAAAAAAGAGACGAAGCCGCAGATTGCCTCCACCCTCCCATAGTTTGATTACCCGCATAAACAGGAATCCAAAAGTTAGCCCAAGAAGGAGGTGCGTGTCCTATACTCATCTTCGCTTTTACTTGACCTCTGTTTGAAAAGTTCCAAAATGGAGCTTCCAAAACCATATCGTCATTTCTGTACACCGTACTTAATCTACCGCTTCTGTCTCCGTACACAATTCCCATTGGGTATCTACATCCCTTCTTTGCGCTTGATAAAGGAGCGTCTCCGTTTAGTGGTGCTTCGGGTGTGTTGGTAGCTTCTATTGTTACATCAAGTGTACTTGTGTCAAAATCAAATCCGTCGAGATTGTTTCCCAATAGCAGTCTACCATTACCGCTTAAACTTAAAGCTTTACTTTTTATAGGAATGAAATCTTGTATTTGGTCTTGTATTGTTCTAGCTACTGCCGATAAAGTAGAGGTATTAAAGAAGTCATAAGCTATGTACCTTAAATACCTATCACCATAAGGACACGGATTCTCTGAAATAGTTTCTTCTGAAACGTCAAAGGTGTTTACCAAGTACCAATCTCCAGTGTTGTTATCTCCGTTAGTCTTTACATAAAGCGTAGCCTCTTGTGGGTCTTGCTCGAAAGGTAAAGGTATTTGAAGTTGTACTTTGTTGTCTAGTTGAATGTTGTTGTAATTAGCTACGTTAGGCATTGCTATCCTAGATATAGGAGACAATACTGTTGTCCTTCCATCAGAGTATTTCCAAGAATATCTAAACTGTAACGCTTTCTTTGCTACGTTGTTTTGGTCTACCGCACTATCGTTTCCGTACTCTGCCGTTGGTGGGTGATGAGGTTGTGGTGCGTAAAGGTCTAACGCCCCTCTATAAGTAGGAGTAGAGCCTAGAGAGGTGACTTCTAAAAAAGAAGGTTGCTCGTTGTTGTCAGTCCAAATAAGATACACCCTTCCACTTTGCTCCACTACAATTGATTTGTATATTGGATAGGTAGTGTTAAAGTTTAGTACGTTGTGACTCTGATACCAAATGTCAGTATTAGCTACACCAAGAGAGTCTTCAAAATAAGGACTCCCCGAAAAAGTACCTGTTAAATCAATCGCATCACCCGATAAAGCTTTAGCAAAACTTTCAGCTACTTTTATTGTAGTGGGAGAAACATTTATTGCGTAGTAAACAGTACCATCAGACAACCCTGTTATAGAGCCTCCATTTGAGTTGTAAGTTATTCTGTCTCCTGTCTTGTAGTAGTGGAAAGAAAGACCCAAAGTGATAATGTCAGTTCCCGCATCGTAAGCCGTTGCTGTCTTTCTTGACAAGAAATCTTCACGCCCTAAAGTATAAAAGTTACCACCGCTTGACACAACGTCCCCTCTTGAATACTCAGTAGTTACAGAAAAAGTAGTTGAGCTTGCAGGGTTATTATCCTCTAAAACAGGTCTTGCAATATTTGTGTCGTACTCGTATCGAAGGATTACGTGATTGTTATTTGAGTTGTGTACAAACCAATAAGTGTGACCTCTTACGGCGTCGTCAACGCTTCCTATTGTAGTGTTTGTTCCAGAGGGTAAAGAGTAAGCGGTAGAACCACTTGAGCGATACAAAGATATTTCTTCGTTTCCAATCTCAGCAACAATATCTCCGCCCGTACCTTCTCTATTTAAAACAGAAGCGTTTAAAGCGTCTATCCAATCTCCGTTGGGTAGAAAGCGAGGGTCGTCGTCTTTGTTTAAGCCGCCAGTGAAAACTCTTGTTTCTTCTTTCAACCTTTGAATCGTTTTCTGTTACGCCTAATAGAAGCTTGTAGTTCTTCTCTTCTTCGAGTCTTTAATCTTTTTCTTGCGTGAGACTTAGCGTTGGCGTAAGCAATGTGGCGCATTTGTTTTTCACCTCTACTCACGCTGTCTTTGAACCTTACCAAGTCGTAGTCCATCCACAACAAAAGAGGCTCTTCTAAAAATTCGTGGACAAGGTATTTTCCGTCTACCTTTTGCGGGTTGGCAACGTACTTCATCCAAATCTTTGTAAAGGTGTACTCCGTTCCAAACTCTAATCTTCCTGCCGCTCTGTTCTCTACAAAAGTACCTTTGAACTCACAGTTGTTGTTGGTAAATCTGTCGTCTCCACAATCGTCCTTTTTTGGGCGAGATGTACTAAGAATCAAATCAACGTGTCCACCGTTTGTAATACCTCGTACTAATACGTGGCGAATGTAATCGTTTGGAATTGGAATGGTGTTGTCGCTGTCAAGTGTGTAAGTGTCTTCAACATTTATTCCGTCAACGTCGTAGCTTAACTCACGTAACCCTTTTATAGCCGAACGAATAAGTCTGTCAAATCCGTGTGCTGAATCGTAACCTTTTCCTACTGCGTAATCTTTTACTATGTCAATTAAAGGTCTCAAGCTTGGTCTATTTCGTCGTTAATTATGTCTTCTCCTAATCCCTTTTCAATGGTGATTAACTCAACAGTTCCTCTAATAATATCGTTCACCGAAGACGGAGCAACGGGGAAGTTATCAAAAGAGTCAAGGTCGTCACTTGTGGCTACAATGTTTAGTTGAAGCGTTTGCCCTTCTTCTTGGGCTGGTTGAAAATAAATGTTTTCTCCTTCGTAGATGTACCCACTCAACCCTTCCATCTGTGAAGAGAAGTCGTTGTTGTAGAAAAAGTTAAAGGAATTACTTAGCGGAATAAAAAGCTCTCCCATATCTTTCGCTGAAAACACTTGGTATATTCCGTAGTTCTTTGCGATGTCAAGAGGGCGGACAGGAAGGATGGCGTAAGTAAGCCCTCGTTCACTATCACTCTTTACTTCTATTGTGTAGTTTGAAATAAAGTCGCCAAAAATTCCTAGCTCGTTTGCCCACACAGCTTGGTTAAGGTAAATGGTTGAAACTTGGTCACGCACAATCGACAGCGCACTTTCCACTTCCCGAATGTTTATTTTGGTTTCGGGCTTAAGACGTGGCTGTAACAACCTTAAGACTTGTTCTGCGTATGACCTTTTAGTTCGCACCTGCTCCCGCTATTTGTGTTATGTCAAATTCCCTTACGCTTATTCCCATAAGGGCTAAAATTCTTGCTACTATCTTTGGTAAATCGTACTCACTAACCTCAAAATCTGTGGAGTGGTCAGCGGCATTTATTGTTAAACTGTGTGACGTACCAACCGCTCCCGCCGACAAAGAAAGAGCCGTACCTGCTTCTGCGTTGGCTAAACTAGACGCTAGTTTTATAGTGCTTGGGTCAACTACAATAACAAAGTAATCCGTTGCGTCTGTTAGACCACCTATTGCTGTTCCTCCTTCGTCTGAGTAAAGAACGGCTTGTGTGTTGTGGAGTCCGTGATTGTTTATAGAAATGGTGTTTAATGTGGTGTTTACGTTGCCCGTGTTTAAGAAAACTTTTTTAGACGGGTTGGTGTTTGTTCCCGTTCCTCCTGCCCCTGCGAAAACCTTTCTGTTAGACGATACCGTATAGTTCCAAAAAGGACGGGTCGGTTCGCGCAAATAAGACAACTCTACTTGAGTAATAGTGGTTGGGTAAAGTTGAATGTAGTTATCTCTTAAAACGCAAATAGGGTTTTGTTCGTTTGGGGCGATGAACTCACTAGATAATCTCATTGAAGCTTCTGCGGGCTGTACCGTTTCCACGTTGATTGTACGACCTTTTACTTTGTAAGGTAGTTGAAAGAACTGAGCGTGCCAATAGTCGCTTGGGTATTTAGCCTCTCCGTTTGACACTTGAATTACTCTTGGTTTTGCGTCTAAGGTTTGTAAGCTGTCGTCGTTTTCTTGGCTTGACTCGTTTTCTTTGTACTTGTCGTTAAAGTAGCCACGTTGAGCCATATCAGCGTACCTGTTAAAAACAGTCTCGTCAAAGTATCCGCCACTTTGTGACTTTCTAATCAAGTCTTGGCAGATTTGGTAAACTTTATTTACAGATACAGCCATATATTAGTTGTCGCTTCTTGATACCTCTAAAAACTTAGCTTCATTGTAGATGTACAACTGTAGTATATCTCCCGAACCAAGCGTGTCGTTTCCGTTAAGGTAAAAGGGTGGGGAATCAAGAAATACCGCTGCTGAATCGTCAACAACACCACTTGTTCCAACAATAGTTAAAAACGTTCCAACTCGCTCGTTTACAAGGTCTCCCACCTCTGCTCTGAAAGGGCCACCGTAAGCAATAGTGTCAACGTTGTGAGCGCCAGAAAGAACTAGAAGTTTAGGCCCTCCCATTGTGTTGTCCAAAAAAGCCTCTCCTTTACTTTGAGTGAACTGTCCTTTTAGGTTTAACTCAGTAGCGTTTAAGTTAGAGCCGAGATACAAAGAGTCGGTTTCTGTTTTTGGTTGGATAGTTCCGTTAGCGGTTCTTGTAAAAAAACTTGTGTCGGTAGCAACACCCCTAGTGACTCGGTTATCGTCGCCTATCTTTAAGAACGAACCAGTTCCCGACAGTCCGTTAAGGTCTAGTCCAGCAGCCTCAATAGTGTCTCCCGCATTTTTAGGGGTTAGCTTATTTGAAGCCCTGTTAAAGAAACTTGTGTCTGTTGCGTCAATTTCAGAGCGAATTACCGTCCAAGGACTTGTCGTTGTGTCTTGTATTTTTAAGAAATGCCCTGAACCGTAAATTCCCGCAGAGTCAACTTTAAGCGTGTCTCCAATCTTAATCCCGTTTACAAAGTACAATTTTTGGTTTACGTTCTTGTATTGGGAAAATCCCACAAAAGATACAAGAGTTAAAAGTGCTGTTAAAAGTAATTGTTTCATCCTTATTAAGGTCTAATTATGATTGCTTGAATTACAGCACCACTTGTTACTGTAAAACTAAATGTGTATTCACCCGTTGATACGTCGAAAGTTCCGCCCGTATCACTTATTCCGTCAACCGTTACAATGAAGTCTTTGTTGTAAGTTAATCCAATAAGAGCAGCGTTTGAACTTGTTGAACTTCCTGTAGCTGCGTCTGACTCCAAGAAAGTGTAAGCGGTTGTGTTTGAACTTGTGGTTTTAGAGTAAACCCTTTCTAAGTTATTGATAACGCCAACTCCCGTTACAAGCGTAGGAGTATTAGTAGAAGAACACTCGCATCCGTCACCTAGTATTTCTGTTAGTCTGTTCACGTAAGTTTGTATGTCTGTGCTTTTGCCACAATCAATAGAAAGTTGAAGCATCGTAAGGGCGTGTAACCCCTCTTCGTACTTAGCAAGGTAAGAGTTAGCTTTTCCTACGTTGGTTGTTTTGTTGTTGTAGTACCCGTTGTAAACTTCTTTTAGCGGGCAGTAGAAATCACAAATCGAAGTTGTGTCGCTAACCACGTAATCTAAAGCAGCTGTAGTTATGATGTCGGTAAGCGTGTAGTTTACCGCAGTTCCACTTGCGTCACT
>Ga0208162_1001517_pt1 | contig 12003 bp, 16 predicted proteins | sample CB_VirMetaG_4_FD_184539 | JGI IMG/M metagenome (GOLD analysis project Ga0208162, IMG submission 184539) | Freshwater to marine saline gradient viral communities from Chesapeake Bay - CB_1508_1M Viral MetaG (SPAdes) (version 4) | ecosystem: Environmental > Aquatic > Marine > Coastal | place: USA... | reverse complement strand
GAAGATGAAGCTCGACAAGGGCATGCCGATCAGTCTGAACGATCAGGTAGCGCACCCGAATCTGATGTGGCCGACTCCGAGAGCTGCAGTGGGGATGAACATGCGCCTGACGGAGAACATGGCGAAACTTCGACACAAGAGATATTTAGAAACGGAAGTCGCCTACCAAGAGAAGGGAAGTGGTGGTCAACTGAACCCGACGTGGGTCGAGTGGCTGATGGGGTACCCCAAAGGGTGGACAGACTTAAATGCTTAGGTAACTCGGTCGTTCCGATGATACCCTACCTGATTGGTCGAAGTATCTTGGAACTCTATGAATTTTAGCTTGATTTTAGGCTCACGGCTCGTGGCCCGTGGAAAATCTATAAACCTAGGCGAGGTTTATAGATTTTTAGATCCAGACGAAGTTTGCCCTATTTGTGGCGATGATGCTGATTGGTGCGATTGTCCGTTGGGCTTTTGTATATCAAAAAATCACTATAATGATATTTTAGGGGTACTAAAAAAATTTTTTATTCAAGGGGGGTCAGTTTTTTCTGATATATTGATATACAAATTGAAAAAAGTGTTGATATACAACAATAATAGAGTGATTTTTGTATATCATTTGTATATCATTTTGATCAAAATATATCAAAATTTGATATACAAACGTCTAAAATACTCTATTAAGACACATTTTTAATAATATTATATTTATATACTACCCCTATTCTACCCTTATGGGGTTTTCAAATCCGATAAAATGTGCTATTTAATTTCTATGGGAGAAGTCCAGGAATTTCATAAACACGATCCTCATGCAAAAAATCGCATTGGTAATATTACTCCAAAGCAAGTAAATTTTGTTAGGCATCTAGTAGACAACGACGGTATGATATCTGCAGCTGAAGCCGCAAGGAGGGCTGGTTACTCTGAAAAAGCTGCTAAAAATATTGCCTGTAATCTCCAAAACCCAAGACTATTCCCACATGTTGTTAAAGCAATTGAAGAGGCTCGAGAGGAGCAGAGAAAAATATACGAGGTTAACAGGGAACGACATTACAGAGATTTGGCTAAAATTAGAAACATGGCATTGCAGGAAAATAATTTTTCTGCTGCTGTCCAGGCTGAAAAGGCTCGAGGGCAAGCTGCAGGTTTGTATATTGAACGAAAAGAAATAAGGCATGGTAGTATCGACGCAATGTCTAGGGAAGAAGTCGAAGAAAAGATCAATCAAATACTTGGCGAGAATGGGAAGCTTATCGAATTACTCCCACAAGAAGGTAATGAAGAAGAAGTCCACACTTCCGAAGACAGAACCTAACTTTCCTTGGAGAAAAGTTAGAGTCATTTGGAAAGACATCACAGGTTATTCAAGTCATCATACAGTTAAAGAAATGAACGAACTTCGAGCTCATACTATGATTACAGAGGGTTGGTTATATTCTCAGGATGAGCATTCCATTAAAACCTTTGGTGGTTATTCTTACGAAGACGGGGAATACTGTTTCTCAGATATTAATGTATTTCCTAAAAATTACTGTAAGATAAAACGCATATGAAAGCATTATTTGTTTGGTTGGTTGGATACTACTGTGTTGACTTGCAGTGTTTTCAATTACACAAGCCTATAAAAACTATTCAACAATGCGAACTAGAACTAAACGAATTAACAATTGAATTTAAAAAAATTTATAATGATTACGGTGGTCTTTGGGAACTTGATTGTCATATAATGACTAATAAATATGTGGGACAAAGTTAATATATGAAAGGGCCTGAAGCCAAACTTTGGCAACGATTACACCTAAAACTCTATGATGTCTTCTGGACTCGAATAGAAAATTCTGCTTCAACAGGCATCCCTGACTTGTATGGAGCATGTGAAAAAAGTTCATTTTTCCTTGAGCTGAAATGCACTAAGAATAACTCTTTAAGAATTTCACCCACTCAGGTTTCTTGGAATTATTCCAATGTTTCCAACGGTGGACGTTCTTTTTTCCTGGCAGAGACCCTCTTAGACAGTACACTCTATTTGTACGGAGGTAAAAGTGGCAAGGATCTTGTAAAACATGGTCTAAAAACAGTTCCTATCGACACGTTCCACGCACCGTGGGACACGCAAAAGCTTCTGCATCATCTAAAATATCATAAATTTTAGTTTCCATTCTCCATTCTCCATTCCCGCTGCATTAGATGGTTCACGGGCCACGAACCACGGATCTCCCATCCTGGGCGCAGCTGCCGTGAATCTCCATTCTCCATTCTCCATTGTTTTCTAGGGTTTTTTAATTAGGAGTTGCCATCTGGATCTTCCGCCTGGAGAGCCGTGGTAGTTGATTTTCCATTCCATTGCCCGCAGAATATAAGTGTTTTTTCTACCATCAGGGTTCTAGGATCTCTACCCAGGCAGCGAGTGGCAGCTCAGGCCTGGCCAGGCTGTGTAAAGTTGCGTGCAAAAAAAAATTTCAAAGAAGACTTGACAAATGATTATCCCATAATTATATTATTACTAAGCTACAGTAGCTACGACTAGGAAGCGATAAAGGAAAAAGGATAAGTAGCGAGCACTAACGAACACGCACCGACCTAGTCACCAAAAAGGAGAACATGATGACTGTCAAAGACTTAATTAATCAACTAAGCCAATATAATCCAAATTATCCTATTGTGTTTTATGGCTGTGACGAATCGCAAGACGAGTTGCACCAAGCACGATTAGAATCACTCCACCAACATCCCGATCACGGGGACTGTGGACAGGTGGAACTGACGTTAGAGTTGAAAGGATATTTTAAGGAGGTACAACCTAATGCCTAATTGGTGTAGAAACACTTTGTGGGTAAGCCACGAGAACAAAGATAGACTGACTGAATTACGAGTTGCTGTCGCAGGAAGCGAGATGTGTAATTTCGTATTACCTGAGCCTGACTACAAAACGACACCTGTCGCCCATACCTTTCCCGAGATCCAAGCAAGGTTTGCAAAAACAGAAGAAGAAAAAGCAAAAGCCATTGCTAACGAGCCGACGATCCGTGAAGACAGTTGGTACGATTGGCGTGTGCAGAATTGGGGAACGAAGTGGGATATTGATATGACGGGTGAGGACATTTATCCTAACGAAGACGGATCTTTTTCCATCAGCTTCGACTCAGCGTGGTCACCACCCATTGGAGTCTTTAAGGAATTAATTGAGATGGGTTTTAAGATCCAAGCCGAGTGGTACGAGAGTGGCATGGGTTTCGGGGGCATCTTGACAAATGATGAACAGCATGAGTTCAACATTCCTGACGGAAAGACTGCTACAGAAATCTTCAACAAGATTAAGAAACAGTGTAAGGAAGATGAAGCATTTGACGCTTGGGTAGAAGATTGGGGAATCTACGACGAGTATGATCAGCTATCGCAGGAGGAACAGGAGGAGAAGAAAAGTGCGAGCAACTAGAATCACAGTAGAAAAAAGGTTGGCTTTTATCAGAGCCAACCTTGGTTTAGATTATGAGCTCCAATACTCATCAGCCTACAGCTATCCCTGTAAGATCGTGAGCCGTGGGGGATCTCATGACGAGTCGCAGAGGATGAGAACGAGCGAGGCACTCGAGTGGTGTAATGGTTTCATCAATGCTTACTTTGCGTGTCAGGACAAGAAAAGTCCATTGATGATTAGGAGGAGGTAGATGGCTTCTCCATTGTTGATTTTTTTGGGCCTGATGATCGTGCTGCCATTGCTTAACAGCAGATGGCAGCATCTCCCCCAGGTAATCCTCATGGCTGTGTTACTTTTGTCCATTGCTATGTTGGCGCCGAATCGAGTTCCATCGCTCCATTACCAAGCCATCCCGGTTCCAGGAGAGTTGCAGGACAGGGTGGCCTGGAACCCGGGCGCAGCTGACGTTGCGGTAACGGATGTGGGTAGGGAAGATGAAGATGCGTTGGTTGAAAAAAAGTTTGTCGAAACACTTGACATTTAGTAATCCCATAATTATATTATTAGAAGAAATTAAATAAGGAGAACTAAAATGGGCGATAGAGTATCAGTGCAGTTCAAGAACGGCGATTCAACTTCAGTTGTTCTTTTTCATCATTGGGGCGGTATGGACTTTGTAGAGTATACAAAGACATGGGTTAAAAATTTTCAAGCGCACGTTGTGGCAAATTGGGAACACAAAAACCATAGTACGCCGATCACTCGTTGTGATGTCGATAATTTAATGGTGCAGTTTGTTGCGTCGTTAGGCAGACAAGCAAAGGACTATAACTTTAGTCAGTTGGTAAGCCATAGTATTTATCTCGGCAAAGATGAAAGAGATGGCGATAACTCAGACAATGGTCATCATGTTATTGATGTTCAAGATTTGGGGAAGCAACTTGACTAGGTTAGTTTTTAATAATAGCGAGGCACTAAGATGCCTCGCTATCGGTACTCTTAAAGCAGACAAGTTCCGCATTCCCTATACTGAAAAGCATACAGAGGAAAAGGGAGTTTTGTTTGTGAAGGATGAGGGAATCTATCTGATGAACGCATACGCAGGAGGCAAGCCTCCAAATGAATTGGGTACAGTTGCATTCGCAGAGTCTTACGATCCTAATAAAGATGAAGACGTTTGGGAGAGATCAAGACAAGCAGTAGGAGGCGACGACTTTGGTGAGTTCATTCGGTTACCCGAAGTGGTATTAAGAGCGATCGTGATGCGTCAGTTGAATAAGCTTATCATTGATATGAATAGTGAGAGTTATAGTGTGGAGTTCGAATAGTCGAACTCCATTCCATTCCATCATTCCATTCCATTGCTCCATTCCATTAGCGCATTAGCTGAGTCCAGATCCGTGGGCCACGGGCAGCTGCAGGGCCTGACGGAGTGCAAGTCCAGTTGGAGCAGATTTCGGGCTGTCCAAGTAAGAGAGGAAAATTAAAAACATGTTTTATATAATCGGCATGAGTTTTGTTTTTGTAATTTTGGTAATTTTGTCTTTATAAAAAAAATGAAGTTATCCACAATTATTTATTTGCAAATCCCATAAATATAGTATTTAATAAATCTTGTGTTAAAGAAAATACAGAAAGGTAAAGAACTTATGGCACAAACTAAAACAAAAGCAGTCAGTCAAGTAAAGCTTGATATGACTAATTCAAAAGCGTTTCAAGAAATGATTTCTATTCTTGAAACAATTAAAGAGTATAAAGCTGATGTCAAAATGCTTTCTACTCAATTCAATAACATGTTAATACAAATCGGTATTAACAAAGCTGATCTTGAAAAGACAACGACCTTTTCAGCGCCTTATTCTCGTAAGGATTTGATCGCTAAAATAACCAATGTTAAAACTAACGATCTTGAAAGTATTCATCATGCTTTAATTAGAGGTGGTTATCCAAATGGGTTAGAGCATTTCAAGATCACATCAAAGAGAGTAGAGTTTGACTATGCCTAACGATCTAACTACTCGTATCAATAATCTTGTTCAGCTAGGTACAAACCTAGCTGAGCAAAACCCTCAGAGATTAAACAGAGTTAATCAAGATGCAACAAACGTAGACTATAAAAAAATATGTCAAGTTCTTGAGTATGAAATCTTTGAGTTTGTTGGCAGAAATAAACATGATGCCAAAGTGCAGGAATTCTCTATTAAACTTGCACAGACTTTAGCGCAATATCTCTAGCGCTACATGTGGGGGCATCAGCCCCCACATAATCCCCACATCTAGGTACTTACGCAATCGCTATCGCCTCAGCGCATCTCCCTTGACTCGATTGCGCTTTGCCCCTATAACTTTTATAAAAGACTTTAGTTTTGCAACATATTGACAAACAATGGCAGTAAATTTCAAGGACTACTCAACTGAAGAGTTAAAGGTTCTTTTAAAGAATTTAGAGATTAAAAAGTTAGAGAACGCCCGTAACAATTTTATGGATTTTGTAAAAATGGTATGGCCTGAGTTTGTATATGGTACAGGGAACCCTAGGGTACCTGGGCACCACGAAATTATAGCAAAGAAGTTTGAATCGATTAAGGACGGAAATTTAAAGAGACTCATTGTCAACATGCCGCCCCGTCATACAAAATCTGAATTTGCATCTTTTTTATTCCCTGCATGGATGATGGGAAATTTCCCGAAGCTCAAAATTATTCAAACAACTCATACAGCAGAATTAGCTTATCGTTTCGGAAGAAAGGTAAGGAATCTTATGAACGAAGATATTTTTAAAAAAATTTTTCCAGACGTCGAATTACGAGCAGACTCACAGGCCGCGGGCCGTTGGGAAACGAATCATGGTGGCGAATACTTTGCTGCGGGTGTCGGTGGTGCCGTCACGGGTCGTGGTGCGGATTTATTTATTATTGACGATCCTCACTCGGAACAAGATGCGTTGTCCGAGACAGCAATGGAGAACGCCTACGAATGGTATACCTCGGGTCCTCGACAGCGTTTACAGCCTGGTGGTTCGATTGTTTGTGTGATGACTCGTTGGTCAACGAAAGACTTAACAGGAAAATTAATTGATGCTCAAAAAGAACCCAAGTCTGATCAATGGGAAGTCGTCGAGTTCCCTGCGTTGTTTGATGACAACACGCCTGTCTGGCCTACCTTTTGGAATGTGAAAGATTTAGAAGCGGTCAAAGCTTCGTTGTCCGTGCAGAAATGGAATGCGCAGTGGCAACAAAAACCCACATCCGAAGAAGGTGCAATTATTAAACGTGAATGGTGGCAACGGTGGACAAAGAAAAAAGAACCAATAGTCGATTATATCATTCAAAGTTACGATACAGCGTTTAGTAAAAAAGAAACAGCGGACTATAGTGCGATTACGACATGGGGTATCTTTCGTCCTGATGAAGTCACGCCTAATATTATTTTGCTCGATGCGAAAAAAGGCAGATGGGAATTCCCTGAGCTGAAAGAGATTGCGTATGATGAATGGCTGTATTGGGAACCCGAAATGGTGTTGATTGAACAAAAAGCATCAGGGATGCCCTTGGCTCAAGAACTGCGAAGAATGGGTATACCTGTGATGGCATTTACTCCTGGCCGAGGAGCCGATAAACATACTCGTGTTCATACTTGTGCCCCTGTCTTTGCGAGTGGCATGGTTTGGGCGCCTGAACGACAATTTGCGGAAGAAGTTATTGAAGAGGTTGCAGCGTTTCCGTATGGCGATCATGACGACTTAGTCGATAGTATGTCTCAAGCGATAATTAGGTTTAGACAAGGCGATTTTCTTAGATTAGAATCAGATTGGGTGGAAGACACTCGAGTGAAAAAAACATATAAATATTATTAATGGCAAACGGAATTGAAAACGCAGGGATAACCGCACCGAAAAAAATTAAAGTTCGGGGGAAAGAAATGTCGGTCACACCGAATCAAACAGCGATTGATCCTGCATCTTTAGGCGCAGGCGCAGCAAAGCTTGCGTTATCATTTTTACCTGGCTCAGGAGAAGCGATTGCTGCTGAAGATTATTTTAAAGAAGTAGAAAAATTTAAAGAAGCCAAACAAGAAGGCGATGTTGGTAAAATGACAGGCGCAGGAATCATGACCTTCTTAGCGGGAGCCGGAACACTCCCGATCATCGGTTATGGCCCACGAATTATTAAAAATATTTACAAGGGCGGAAAAGATGCATTCAATGCTTTTCGAGCAAGTCGTAGTAAGAGTACAGCCACGGACCTCGTGACAGGAACCACGGATCTCGGACCGGGAACCGAGTTAGTAACGCTCGACCAAAAGACAGGCACGTATGTTGAACCACGGACCGCGGCTCCTGTAGGAGATATCACCGAAGCAGAAATGTTAACCTTCTCGGAAGGGACTCCGTTTTATTCTAAAGGTTTAGAAGTCGTGGATAATGTCAACTACGCTAACTACAATAAAACAGGCGGTATCGAAAAAATTCGTCCTACCATTAAAACCAAAGATCAAAGTTTATCCGCAGGAGAATGGAAAGCATTGTTTAAGAAAAATGATGTGACCAATCAAGAGTTAAAAGAAACAGGGGTGTTAGAAGTTTTAGATGCGTATGAAGCAACAGGAGAAAGAGTTCCTGTCAATGAGATTAGAGATTTATTTTTAGTCAATCCTGCTTTTAGAATTAGAGTCAAAGAGTATGGAGGAGAAGAGGTTAATGACTTAGCTAACATTCGAGCGACTACCAAAAGATTGGTTGAAGATGCAAGAAACATGGAACCGCCCGCACCAGGAGATATTGATACACGAGGAATGCGTAAAGATGAAGTAGGGGAAGCACAGTATGAAGATTTATTAGAATTAAGAGAGACTGTTTCCAAAGTACAATCTGAAGTAATGGATCCTAGTTATGGAGATACAGGGAACTTAGGAAGATTTTTAGAAGACGAATTTGATAAGATTGAAAACTTATATGAGCGAATGGTTAAGAATAAAACTTTTGATGATTTTCCTGAAGTTAAAAAAACAATGGATCGTTTCATTAAACAATTTGGTGAAGGCGGTTACCTCAACCCAAGTATTCGAACATTAGATGGTCCTTTAGCTGCACCGAAGTTTGAAGATAGTGGATATACCTTGAGTGGAGGTCGTGACTATCGAGAAAAAGTTTTAATCTCTCCTGAGATCGAAGGACAACCAAGCAAAGTCTTTAGTCAACACTATCCTGATAAAAATCCTTTGGCTCACATTCGTTACGATATTAGAACTCGCTATGATGAGAACTTGAATGATATGAACGATGAAGTTTTATTTATTCAAGAAATGCAATCGGACATTCATCAAAGGGCAAGAGACTTAGATTACAATCCGAATCCTAATTTAAATAATGAAATGCTCGCAGAGAAAGTTTCTAAGATGTCGGATGTAGAATACAAAAAGTTTATGGAATTATCTTCGATTCCTCCCGCAGAGCTGACACCGAAAGATATTAAAGAGTTAGGCAACCTTCAAAAAAGATTTAATGAGTTATTAGAGAAGCAGGTTTCTTTCTTAGGTGGCCCACAAATAAGCGACAAGAAAATGCCGTTCACTCCTTTCCAAGATGATGAGTATTGGGGCGACTACGGAATTAAATTAATGGCAAAGCAAGCGTACACCGAAGGAAAGAATTGGCTTGCGATTGCTCCTGCGGATATGGTTTCTGGAAGAGATGGAAGTTTAAAAGGAGGAGTACCGACATATGGTAATGCGATGTTCTATGGAGCTTCTGATGGTAAAAGTTTAAAGGGGATACCTAAAGGAAGTACAGTAGAGAAGAATGTAAAGAAAGGCGTCGTGCCTAAAATCTTTGAACGTTTATCTCAGTTAGATCCTAATCGACCACCTCTCGAAGTAAAAAAAATCTATATTGAAGATGCAGGGGGAGAACTTCATGGTGTATATGCTATGGAAATTGATGATAGATTTGATACTGTATTTCCAATGTATAAAAATCAAGGAGGGATTGTATCTCTCCTCAGGAAGTGATAAATATTACTAATGGCTGAAGATGATAAAAATCCACTCAATAACGTTGAGCGATTAACTGATATAGTATCAGAAGAAGTAGAACCAAACCAACTCGAAGTCGATGTAATGGAGGTAGAAGAACTACCAAGTGGACAAGTCGAGATGGAAGATGGCTCGATGATGGTTGGTGACGTTGAAGGATTGTTCGATGAAATGGAAGAGGAAAAAAACTTCTATGCGAACCTTGCCGAAGAGATTGACGAACAAGAGTTAATGAGACTAGCTGATGAGCTTTCTCAAAAATATAAAGAAGATAAATCCACAAGAGAAGATTGGGCAAAGTCCTACACCGATGGTTTAGAGCTTTTAGGTTTTAATTACACCGAACAAACTCGACCATTCAAAGGTGCAAGTGGTGTGACTCATCCTCTTTTAGCAGAATCGGTCACACAGTTTCAAGCACAAGCAATTAAAGAGCTGCTTCCAGCAGGTGGTCCTGTTCGTGCACAGGTGGTGGGAGCTACGAGTCCTGAAGTAAATTCTCAAGCACAGCGTGTTCAAGATTTTATGAATTATCAAATTACAAACATCATGGAAGATTACACTCCTGAAATGGATCAAATGTTATTTTATCTTGCTCTTGCAGGTTCTGCTTTCAAAAAAATCTATTTTGATGCTCAAATGAACAGAGCAGTTGCTAAATTTGTCCCTGCGGAAGACCTAGTAGTACCTTATGGAGCCTCGGATCTCGAGTCTTGTGAAAGAATTACACAAATAATTCGTATGTCCGAGAACGATTTACGTAAAAAACAGGTTATGGGCTTCTATCGAGACGTCGAAGTGTTCCCAACAGATCAAGAACAGAACTCAATTCAAGAAACTTACGACAAATTAGACGGTGTTAAGGGTATGGGTAACGATGAAGAAATGACTTTACTCGAAGTTCACTGTGATTTAGACCTTATTGGTTACGAAGATAAGGATGAAAGCGGTGAAGAGACAGGAATTAAGCTGCCTTATATCGTGACCATCGACGAAGGCTCAGGAAAAGTGCTTTCAATCTATCGAAATTACAGCGAAGAAGATCCTTTAAAAGAGAAAAAACAATATTTTGTTCATTACAAGTTTTTACCAGGCTTAGGATTCTATGGTTTTGGTTTAATTCACATGATTGGTGGTTTATCAAGAACTGCAACTCAGGCTTTACGTCAATTATTGGATGCAGGAACTCTTGCAAACCTCCCTGCGGGCTTTAAAACTCGTGGATTGCGTATTCGAGACGACGATCAACCCTTACAGCCAGGAGAATTTAGAGATGTAGACTCTCCAGGAGGCATGATCCGTGAATCAATCATGAATTTACCCTATAAAGAGCCTTCTCAGACACTATTTGCGTTGATGGGCTTCTGTGTAGACGCAGGAAGACGCTTTGCGGCGATTGCTGACCTTCAAATTGGAGAAGGAAATCAAAATGCAGCTGTCGGAACCACTGTCGCACTCTTAGAAAGAGGCACACAGGTTATGTCAGCGATTCATAAGCGTTTACACTACGCACAAAAGATTGAATTTAGACTTTTAGCTGAGGTATTCAGAGATTTCTTACCCCCAAGCTATCCTTACAAGGTTGTGGGTGGTGAAAGAGAAATTAAAACAGAAGATTTTAATGATGATGTCGATATTATTCCGGTATCAAACCCTAATATTCATTCTTCAGCACAACGAATTGCAATCGCTCAACAAGAGCTACAATTAGCAATGGCAGCTCCTCAGATACACAATATCCGAGAAGCATATCGTCGAATGTATGAAGCTTTAGGAGTCCGAGAGATCGATAATTTATTAATTCCACAACAAGAGCCAATGGCAATGGATCCCGCCATGGAAAATGCTCAAGCTTTAGCCTTAGCTGAGTTGAAAGCTTTCCCTGGTCAAGATCATGATGCTCATATTCAAGCTCATTTAATTTTTGGTTCTTCTCCAATGGTAATGGCACAGCCACAAGCTGCAACAGAATTACAAAAACATATCTTGGAACATATCTCAATTAAAGCAAAAGAGATTGCTACAGCAGAACTCGAAGGATACCCACCAGGCATGAATGAAGAACAGCTACAAGTTCAACTCAATGCTCGTATGGCACAATTGATTGCTCAGTTTATGGGTGAGTTAAAACAAGCTTCTGCTGAACTATCTGGTCAAGGTGGTCCTGATCCTCTTGTCCAACTCAAACAACAAGAGTTACAATTAAGAGCACAGAAAGATCAAGCGGATGCTCAGATCGATGCACAGCGTATTGCACTCGAACAAGAGCGTATTAAACGTAATGATCAAAATATTCAAAAGAAGATTAATTCTTCTGAAGATATTGCTGAACTTCGTGCTCGAGTTAATATTGAAAAATCAAAGCTTAGATAATGTCTGTTGATGTTAAAAAACTGTTATCGAGAACAACTCTCTATAAACCTAATAAATTAATTAAACCTAAGAGTGTTAATATTCCTGGTTTAAAGAAGAAAACAACAGCAAATAAAACCACTAAGAAAAAAACTCCACAAACAGGTAAAAATCGATATAATCAAACGATGACCGCTGGCGCACGATCA
>Ga0208162_1001516_pt1 | contig 12004 bp, 17 predicted proteins | sample CB_VirMetaG_4_FD_184539 | JGI IMG/M metagenome (GOLD analysis project Ga0208162, IMG submission 184539) | Freshwater to marine saline gradient viral communities from Chesapeake Bay - CB_1508_1M Viral MetaG (SPAdes) (version 4) | ecosystem: Environmental > Aquatic > Marine > Coastal | place: USA... | reverse complement strand
AAGGACATCATAATAAGAAACTGTGAAAAGAGCGATACGCCCTCAATAAACATTGAGAACAATGCAACCTGATGGAACAAGTCCTGGTTCGTTGACCCTGGTCTTTTTAACAGTTTATCCATTTTATCGAAGTATTTGATTCGTCTCGCAATGGCTGGTTCATCTAACAACTTTTCAAACTCATTGTTCAAGCCTACAAGCTCGAGTAAGTTTGAGTATGCGTCGATGTGTCTGACTTCTGATTCAGCAAATGTCACACCCACTGCCTGGAACTCAGGCTTTGGAAAGTAATCATATAGCTTTGACCAGAATGTTTTAACTGATACTTCTATTTGTGCAATCGCAAGCATTGCTTTTCTAATAATTGCAGCTTCATCTGCAGACAAGTTGACTTTTAAGTCTTGTATATCTGCGGAGTAATTAAACTCTGTATGTACCCAGTATGAATGTCTAATCGCATTTACATACTCAAGAACTTCCGGGTATTGATAAGGCTTCAAATTTAATCGTCTTGTAAATAAATCCATTTTTATACTCCTTCTCGTACCACCTTAGAAAATGTTTCAAGGCACTTCTTTCGTGGTCTTTGTATATTTTTTTGTTGTGCCAGTATCTTCCCTTCCTTTTTTCGAGTATGCCTCTGTTAACTAAGACCTCCTCTTTCAATCCTGATACATCTACTGCTCTTTGAAATACAACCGGTATGTCAAGCATATGTGCGTGCATTTCCATTACGCCGAGCAGGCGAGGAGTCTCCATATAGGAGAACCCCTGTTTGATATGTGGGTAAAGCATAAAGTCTTCAATGACTATTACATCTAACTCTTGGTCCATTGCATCTAAGTGTGCTGCCCAAAACTCTAGTCGTGTGTCGAAGTCTTTCGCATCAATAGTGTCTTTATATAATATAGCATAGCCAGTGTCACTTGTGCGAGCTACGACTAACCCTGTCTTACCCTTTCCGTCCTTAAAATTTCCCGATGGGTCAAGCGATAATACAAGTTTCGTTTTTGTATTCTTCAATGTGCACCTCCCCATCAATAATAGTTACTCTAATATCAGCGTTTCTTACATTTACTTTTTCTAACGCATCCATTAGCTCATAATATGTTGCTAAACTCATTCTACATTCTCCTTCTCTGCCCAGTTTGTTTTTGTTTTTTCCACATCTGCTACGACCGGTATGGTCATCCAGTCCACATCTTCCATAATTTTCTTGATGACTGGCACTAAAAACTCCTCACCATTGTATATTTCAAACGATAATTCGTCGTGTATGTTCATTTGGAAGCGTGATTTGTAAGGTAATAGCAGTTTATCTACCTCAAGTATCTTGTTTTTGAGCATATCTGCACAAGTTCCTTGTATAATATAGTTATATAAACGGTAAACAAAGCGTGTGTTGATTAAATAATACCTACGACCGTAACGATTTCTTACAAAACCTCTACGATTAAATGTTCTTTTTACTAATTTTTGGTAGTCTAACACCTTTGGAAAGGCATCATAATACCCTTGGTTCAGTTTTTCTGCCGTTGGTCGGTCAAAATTAAACTGAGTTACGAGTGCATTGGTTGTTGCACCGTAGTTTTTTGCAAAGTTTGTAGACTTACCTAAGAAGCGTAAGTGCTTAAACTCTGGTGATTTTGGGTCAACTTCAGGGAATGCTTCCATTGCTGTCGCACTGTGTAAGTCAACAGGCTTCCAGACCTCGTTATTTTCGTCTTGGAACCATTTTTCTTTAAAGATTAAGTCTTTGTCCTCTACAGGGTCAAACTTCTTTCCTGAGGCATTATGACACTTAAATGGCATATACGCTCTACACATATTCATATCACCACCACTGATGTCAAGTGTGTAGTTTGCCTGTACTCGTAATTCTATCTGTGAGTAATCTAAGTAGTATATATTATCGTATCCGTTACCAGATACAACGATTGCGCGTCTTGGGTGAAACAACTCTTCACCTGTGTCTGATTTCATTCCATACTTTGGAAACTGTTGGAAGTCTGAACTTACGCGTCCGGTGACCGCACTGCTTTGGTTGATTTGTGTATAGGCTCTTCCGTCGTATTCGGACTTGTCGAGCAAGCGGAGAATGTATGCACTGTACCATTTTTCAAGAGTTCGAAGCTCTCTAATAATTTCTGCCGTAATTCTAGCGTCACCAGATGGTACTCCTGCAAGAGCTCTGTCATCTGAGGATGATAAAGATACTCCCCATCTATTTTTAAACAAATCTTTAATTTTTTTATGTTGTCCAATTTTGATATTCTCGCCAGCAAGTACCATAAGTTTTTTTCGTTTATCTTGGATATACCTGCGAGTTTTATCTCTACTGGTTTCGATGTATTCTCTGTCGACATTGATTCCTACACGCTCCATTCTAAATAGTGGCAGTATCAAACTGCTTTCGGTTTTAAAAACCTCACTTTGATTTTTTGCAATAAGTGACGGATACATTTTCTTTGCAATCTCTAATGTAATCTCTGTATCGTTCATTGCGTATGACAACATTGCATCTCTGTATAACGGGTCTTCAAAGACATCTTTGTATGTCGGGTCAGGGTGTTCTGCCACGAATTTTATGTATGTTGGTAAGAAATCACCTAAATCTTTTGCCTCAAATATCGTATCACCTACGGTACTGTCAAACCATTTCTTAGTTTTCCCTGCTTCTTTTAATAAGTTCTTTAAATGTGCTGTATTTGACCTCTTAATCGCCGTCATAGCTGTTTTTATTAGCTTTTCGTCTTCTCCTGCTTCGGCGTATAAATAACGCTTAGCAAGCGATTTTAGTGCAAGGGTCATAACTTCGTCTGTATCTAAGGCTAACCGTGCCACAGTCATTGTGTCGGCCAAGTTTGTGCCTTTATATTGTATTCCAATGTTTGCAAGCATATGCAAATCGTACTTGATGTTGTGTCCAAAAACATAATCGAACACAGACATTTTGTCAAAGAGTTTTTGTACTGTTGCTTGTCTTAATGTGCTAAGTTCTAATGCGTAACTCTTGTTGTCAAATGTTAATGTAACCAAGAACGGTGTATCTTTTTTCAAATGTAGTCCAGTTGTCTCTGTATCGAATGCCAACCAACCTTCACTCTTTGCCACCTCACCAACTAAGTTCTCTAGTGCTTGGTTTGTATTTATTATCGTTCGCTTATACAATGATATCACCCCTCTTTACTTTTACATTTCTATTTATCAGTCGTAGTCCTTTACGGAAACGCTCTGATGGGATGATAGTTCCGCTTGAAAATTGGAACAGTCGTAACTGAGCCATCTCATTCAGTAGTGCTGCAAATGCTCCTGGGTCCAGACCTGAGAAGTCTTTAAGTGACGCACGAGTCACACCACTGCTACCTTCTAGGAAATTAAACAATACAGAGTGTGCGTTGTATAGGTCTTGTAAACCTTTGATAAGTGTGTCGTCGATGACTGTGTACTTTCTTTGTTCCTCAACAAACTCTCTTAACTTGAAGATGTCGTTGTCGTATAGACGAACTAAGAAGTCTCTTGCCCAGTTTATGTGCTCTTTTGTTACTATAATCTTTTCAAAATCATCAGTAGAGACAAGCATACCGGCTGCGCCTATGGCAATTCTAACCACTTTCTGCCACGCCTCTGTACCAAATATTTTTATGTGAGTGTTATATTTTTTATTTAACTCCTGTGACACTTCCCACAAATAGTTTTGTACTACGGGGTCAATGCTTATGTCATCAGGTTTTCGTGTCCACACCCAACGGACACGGTCTTGATAATTTGCTTCTGGTATTTTCTTGTAGTTTACATCTAAGAACGAAGCATAGGTGTCTGGCTCTGGTACGAGTGTGAAGAAGTCATATCTTGCGATGTCTTCTGCTGTACCAATAAGTTCTGAAATAATCTGAATCCCATTTGCATAGGCTTGCATTGATTTCGTACCGCCACCTAGCTGTGTCTTAGGGTTTGATATAGATAGCATTCGTAGTTTACACGGAACGCTGATTTCACTGTCTACCCTAACAATACGGGCTACATTCGATGAACGAATCTCGGTCATCTTTCTTATGAAGTCACTATCTCTCATACTAGAAAACTCTTCGAGAACAACTAAGTTCTTATGCTCTCGTGGTAGAAGACCTATTCTTGTTTTGTTTCTAGCTTTGTCTGTACCACCAATAAGTCCTGCGGGTGTCGCAGTACCTAAGTTGATAACAGTACCCAAATTATATAGTTCAGCTTTTAGTTTTGCTGTTTTTGATTTACCTGTACGGGTTGCACCTACCATAAATACATCAAGTGCACCTCGCATCGTTTGTCTACCAACTTTTATATCAAGCGGTGTATTGTACACAAGGTCTACGGTTTGACAAATGTTTTTGTTTGCTTCTGCTCCAATGTAGCCTTTGTCATACTCGAACAACCTGTCCATAGCCTGTGTCACAGTCTCTTCGTCTTTTTGTTTGAAGATACGCAGTCTTCGTTTGACATCCTCAGTAACACGAAAGTCTTCTAGGTCGCTATCAACAGACTCAACTGATTTTGCAATAAGCACGAGCTCTTGCTGTCTCAGTGGGTGTTGTACGGTCTTGTATGTAATTCGATACTTATGTCCGTTTTCCAACGGTACAAACGAATATACATCAACTTCGGTCGGGTGCGCATCATCACCAGTTAGGTTATGGTTATACACAGTTGCTTTGTATATAGTTGAATAAGATATTTGTTTTATAACTATGTTTTCTTCTTTGGGTGGTATCTGTAATAAACTCCTGATGTTCTTCTGAACTTGAACTTCCTTTAGTCCGCTGTCCATTAAGTAAAGTATATCTTCACTGTTCTCGTCGTCAATTGTAAATAATGTTTTACCAACAGGCATTGTGTTATATCTAACATTCTCACCTGCGTGTGTCTTTGTCGCTTCGATAACATTAGGAATACCAAATGTGTTTGTATAAGTTGCAGTAACCTGAACAGTTGATGTGACAAACTTGTTTCTGTATTTAGGTAACGCAGCAAAAGCTAAGTTAATCTCAGGTGTCTCTTTTTTCTTTTCTTCTGCCAGTTCTTCAGTCGACATCGGTTCTGTCTCTGCAATTAGCATTTGTAAGTCTTCTTTAGTTTTCTTGTACTTCACGAGGTAGTCAAATAAATCTTCACCTTTACCTGTTGCGACTTTGTGATGTCCAAACACTAAGTATGGAACACCGCCATTTTCATATACAAATGACCCTAATTTTTTAGCGCCGTTGATTCCGGCATCGTCATTATCATATATTATATATACTTTCTTGTTACGGAAAGCAAAACCAAAATCTCTAGGTAAATAGTTTTCACCACCTGTGATACTATATGCTTCAAAGCCCAGCGTTCGTGCAATAGCCATATCTTTCTCACCCGCGCAAATCAAGACTGTTCTTGCGTCTCTCATCTTTGCGACATCGGGGATAAAGTTTCCTACTCTTACACCGAACCTGCTCTTCACCTTAGGTTTCTTGCCTGGGTTATAGGTACGAATGTCCATTAACTGTCCGAATACAAACACAGGAAAGGCAATGCCTTCTGTCTCAAGTCCAAGCTGTAGCTCGGATACTGTGCGTTCGGATATGTGTAATCTCTTTATAAGATTTTGTGTTGGTACGCTTTCTCTCAAAGCGCTTCGTGCCAGACTCCACCTACTTGGTATAACATCTGATTCTAGGTACTTAATAAGTTTGATTGCTGCAGCATAGGATATGTTTAGTTTCTCTTTTACAAAACTAGGTTCACTATGTTGCTGTCCACAAACTTTACAATGAAATACATTTTTCTCTACATTTATGTGTGCGGAGGGGATAGTCTCGAAGTATTCAACGCCACCTGCGTGGTGAGGGAACGGACAGTTAACCGCCACCTCGCCAGTGTCATTAGCGTTGTCAAAGTCGACATCAGGGAAGTAATTTTGGAAAAAAATCACTAACCCTTACCTCCTTATATAATCATATCTTCGTCTATTGACTCTGTTGCGTATGGTTTTTCTCTTGTAGGGTAGAAGCCTCTAACATCTACATAAGTCTTACCATTGTACTCTCTGTGTGCGACTGTAACTTTCATAGAGTTTCCAGTCACTGCTTTCATATAGTCTTCGAACTTGTCGAAGTCTGTGCCTGCAGGAATACCTGCTGCTCTTGCGATTGTTGACAACTTCCAAGCAATGTTCGGGTTAGTTGTGAGGTTAACCCACATTCTTCTTCTTGCGTGTGCTTGTCCCAAGTCATCTCTGACAATCAGGGTAAATGAACCTTTCTCTGCGTGGTCCATACTATACTCTGCAACATAAACCTCGTAACTACCTTCTGGCAGGATGTCTGGTTTTGTTGTTGCTTTTTTTGTTTCGACATCTTTAATTCTTATTAACGGCATCTTTTTCCTCCTCGTCAATTTCTAATTCAATATTTACATCTTTAAAAAATACTTTTTTTACATCTTTAACAAACGCTTTAACACCATCGAAAGGCAGTTCCAATGTGTCAACACCTAACAATAAGTTATCTTTCTCAGGTACAAACGCTAATCTTTTTAATAACAATACTTTTTTTCTTTCATCTTCAATACCAAACTCCCCGACTTTACATATAACTGTTTCGCCGTTGAACTTAGCTGTTTTGTGAGACAACAACCTAAACTGGTGGTTGTGTAATAAATCGTTTGCTGCTTTTGGTTTTGGACTTTTTTCTATATTCTTTTTATATATCTTAACTACTTCGTCTTTATCAATACCTACCATTGTCACAAATACGGGCGCAGTTACCATAAACCAGCGATTTGTTTTTTGTGTTACATCATATACAGAGATGTCAAATTGGTCCAACCAATTTTTTCGGTAATAAAATTCAAACCTTTTAGAACCATCTGTATAGAAATGCTTTGCTGAATAAAGTTTTTTAAACAGTCTTTTTCTATTATTTAGAAACATTTTCCACTCCTAACTTACCTAACACTTTCATCAATGACGCAAGTGGTAGCTCTCTCCAGTCGGTCAAGCCATACTTGTCGTTTGCTTGTGTCTTCATTTCTTCAAACCATTCTGGCTCGCCTGCTGCAATATACTCATCTATCTTTTTAAGTATTGCTTCTTTCTTTGCTGGGTCTTCTGTAGCCAAACGCCCTGTACCTACATTTGCATCGAGTGTATCGTTCTCGATAATCTCAAGTGCATTGAGGTATAAATATCTTTTTAGGTATGTGTGTACCGCACCTAAACTCTGGACTGGTGTAGTCCCTTTTACACTTGCGTCTGCAATTGGTGATGTAAACGAAATCAGTTTGTCTGGTTCGTCTGTATCTACAATTGTGAGCGACGCCAAGTTGTCCTTGATGTTGAAGGCACTGAATAGGCCTAAGTCATCAAAGATATTGTTGATGTGTGGCAGCAAGTCACTAAGCTCGAAATATCTAAAGCCTGCAAACTTATTCAAGCCACTTTTCTTGAGTGCCGTATGCTGTAATGCTATACGGGCTTTTTGTATCTTCTCGTAAATGTTCATTTTATCCTCCTTTGACAAATATTATAACTCGTTTTGGACGAGTTTTACGAGTCCTTTTTCACTATAATCATTAACATATGAAATTATGTTTTGTTTCTTCTCAAGTAGTTTGTTTATACCTGATTCGACAGAGTTCTGCATAACTAGGTCGATGATTTGTTTTGCTCCGTACACTTTGTCTTTGCGTGTAGGTATGAAGCGGTCGGCAGCCTGGTCGTTATCTACAGGGTTGTAAGACCTGTCTGTAAATATGATGGTGTCTGCTTTGTCAAGTGTAAACCCTACACCGCCTGCCTTGATGTTGGCAAGTAACACGCGGGCCTTGCCTGATTGAAATGCTTTTATATTCCTATCTTTCTCTGCTTGTGTTTGCTGTCCAGTAAGTAAGACTGAACCTTCGATTGAACTATGTAAGGTGAGTAAGTAAGAGGTAAAGCTGCTGAATATAATAATACTTTCTGTGTTGTCATTTAAAAACTCCTTTATAAATTTTGTTTTAGGACTTTCACCCTCTAAATCTAATAACGCTGGGTCGGCACATATTTGTCGAAGCCGTGTGAGTAGTGCCAACGGGTTAGGAATCTCAATGTTATCCCCAAATAAAAACTCTCTTGTTGCTTTTGTATAATGCTTTTCTTGTTTGTTATCAAACTCAAGAAGAATTGTTTTCTTCATTACTTTAGGTATCCACTGCATTACTTCTTTACGCTTTCTGTTGACTGATACATCTGCAAGAAGATTAGCTAATTCTTCTCGCCTTTCTTCTTTTATACCTGCAACTTCTTTAGCAAAGTAACCATCTCTAACAGTGAAGAAACGCTCTACAAACTGCCAATAGCTTGTAAATTTGTCAGGTCTGAGTAGTTTTAAGATACCAAATACATCTGATGGGTGGTTCACTGCAGGCGTCCCTGTCAGTGCATACACTTTTTTAGCGTATTTTCTTGTCTTATACAAGGCTCTTGACTGTTTTGTTCGGTAGTTTCGTAGTCTATGCACCTCATCGGCAACTAAAGTAAACACTTTTCTACCAAATTTCATCGTACTTTCGAGCCACTCGATGTCTGCACGCAGTGTTTCGTAACTAACAATGACAATTCCTGTGCTTTCTTTCTTCCAAGTGCGGTACAAACGGCGTCTTGTGGTCGGTGTGCCTTTAATAATATAGACATCGTCACGATTCAGCCAAGTTTTTATCTCATTTTTCCAATTTAACTTCAAACCTGCGGGACAAACAATGATAATACTCGCATCATCACGCACAGAAATGAGTGTTGTTGGTGTTTTTCCTGTCCTTTGCTCGTTGAAAACGCCTGCATTTGTGCGTCTTGATATAAAATCTACATCGACTTGCTGATATGGGCGCAGTCTTTTGTCAATTTCATTAACTTTGTCTGTATATTTTACACTTTGACCTGCTTTTCTTTCCTCAAGTAGTTTATTTTTCAGCGGTATGAGCTTTTCAATGTCAAAATCAGTGTCCTCAAGCTCTTGTATCGCCTCCAAAGAGATGTAAACACGGTATGCTTTGCGTTGGAATATCCAAGTTCCGTCGAGTTCTTTAGCTGTCTCTGCATCTGTTCTATAATAGATGTAATTTTTGTCATACCAAAGTATTTTGTGGTCAAATATCGGTTTGCTTGGTCGGTCTCGCACTAATGAACTCCTTTTTTATCAATTTTCTTATCTTAGCCCACTGTTGATTTGTAAATTTATCCTTGTAGTTTCTTGGATACTCGTAAATATCTCTCAAGTATTGGTGTGTGATGTATTCTTTGACACCTAATCTATTTTCTCCTATAAAATGTTGTATTACTTCCATAATATTCCCTCCTTGCAAAGCCAATGTATATGTCTTTGTCTTCCATTTTCTTAAAAACCCACTTGTACAATCTAATCATTACTTGCCCTCCTTAAGTTTTTCTAACTCTTTTCGGTCTTTTTTGTAGATTTTTTGCATATGATTGAGCAAATGTGCGGCCTGTGTGCCAAATCTTTCTCTGTATTCCTCGTCAATGGCGCCAAATCTGTCGATAAGTCCGTCCATTTTTGCAAAAATCTCTACATTTTGCGGTGTTTTGGCTAATTGTGCCTTAATAATTTTCATCGCATACTTGTATGTCAACATTATGCCACCGCTCCTTTCACTTCTACCACAGTTTCCCATAATTCAGCAAACAACATTGTTTCCTCAACATCTATGTCGCCTACGGACTCTGTTCTGTAGATATATTCGACGATTGCTTTGTTTACATCGTTCTCGCTGTAGTATGTGTCGCCGTTAAATATGTATTTTATCATTATTTCCTCCTATTTATCTTTAACGCTTAGTGCATATAACACAAAGCAAAATATAACTATAAACCAACCTGCTGTATTCCAGCCATCAAATGCGTTGGGGTCGGCCTCGCCTGGTTCCGGCAAGTCCCAATCATTTTTATAGAGAAGCAGCTTATACAATAGATTAAACATTTAACTGCACCTGCAATATGATTGCTACAATCACTATCAAAATAAACAAACTGATAGCGAACATACCTATAGAGGCAGATTTTAATCTTTCCTCTTCTCTACTTTTTGGTTTTGTATTTCTTTCCTCCCAAGCAATTGTACCAAATGTATATACAGCTGTCAAGAGTAATATAGCAATTAAGAAACTCATTATTGTCCCTCCTCTGGTGGTAGATACATTATCACAACATTACTATTGTCAACATCTGAGTTTTGTGCATTGTATTCCTTGAGTGCTTTGTATGCGTTGACATCTGCTGTGTTCGTGTTTCCACTTGATAAATCTTTAATTAACTTACGCTCACCTGCTTTTGATAGCAGTCGCATCGTTTCGTTGAGCCAACCTGCAATCTCTGTGATGTTGAGGAACTTTGCCCAGTCATCATAGGGTATGCCTGTGTCTTTGGCTAGCTCGGTGTGTGTTTTGGTGATGTTGTCATCTAAGTTGTCCTCAAACACAATAGCCATTTTTGTATATTTAAGTTTGAGTTGGTCGTTTACTTTTAACAACCCTACTACTTCAGCTAATTTCATTAAAACCTCCTAATTTTTTATATTGATGTAAGTATTCTGCGTCCTTGACAAACAAATTCAAGTAGGCTACAACGAACTTTCTTAGTTCATCGACAAGAAATCTGTTAATGATACGGGGTTGCAGACTGAAAGAACCGTCCTCGAGTTGCTTACGATAGCTTCGTATGGTGCGGTAGTCAACGCCAAGAGTGTTAAGTTGCACACCTGATGCCATTGCAAGTATGACTTTCTCTTTCTTGGTGGGTTTGATTTTGTTGACAAATTGAGTGATAGCGATAGTCAACGAGGTGTAGTCGACCGAAAAAATACGGGACAAGGACTCGATGAAAAGGAACAGCTTTTCGTTTGGCACGCTACGCTTAAGATGTGTATATATTTCGTAAAAGGCTATCTCGCTAATTCTCTGCTTATTTATTTCTTTCATACATTATTTATAACTCTTTTTCTAAACCTTTTTACTAGTGTTGAGACCCATTGTTGTGAGATTTTATGCTTCTCAGCCACTTGCTTCTGACTCAAACCCTCAATGAAATAATCTTTTAGTAACTCGCTGTTCTTGTCTGCATTTAACTCGTCTTTGATATACTCGCCACGAGGGTCAAGTGCAAAGTCTACCTTGAACATACCCTCTACATACTCAATGTTCTTGTCGTATAGGTGTAGCTTCATTTCCTTAAATACATAGTCATACAACGCATTTCGTATCGTCGTGTTGATATATGCACCTACATTGTCTTTATCTTTGTAGGTTTCAAATGCTTTCCATATAGCCATACGGCCTTCCTGCAACATATCATCACGATAGGCAGGAAACTGTTTCCACAAATTCATCTTGTGTATGTGGTAGTATATGAGTGGTTCATATTTATCTAAAATGTAGTTTATATCCATTGTGATTACCTTTCCGTTATCCATTTTTAACTGACTCCCAATTACCTTCGCCAGGCTCACAGAGAATGACATCACCGTCTGGGTCAAGGGCTGTGCTGTAAGTGTGCATTGGCTCAAGAATTTCTACTGTGCCACCTCTGTCAGAGTAGACTGCACCATACTCATCGGCATAGAAAGTTGTTTTCATACTCTCACTGACCGTGACAGGCACCGCGCCTTTGACAGGTGTCCAATCGCTGTTAAGGTGTTCGTTCTTAAACAGTCTTGAACCAATTGGTAGTGGCTTGCACTTCTTACCGGTTTCGTAAGCGTCTTGCCACCATTTACCAAAGCCATACGGACTATACCCACCTGTAAAGTAAGAGTATTCGTGGTTGAGGTTTGAGTATTTGATACCGTCTTGTTCTTTCCACTCACCGACATAAGATACTTTACCGTCCTTGTCTAAGAAAACAAACTTGGAACCACCGATGGTGTTTTCCATTATCTCTTTCATAAAAGGGTTTGTATAGAAGTGTCTGTTGGCTTTAGCCATAGGTAGTAAGATGTCTTTG
>Ga0208162_1001515_pt1 | contig 12006 bp, 14 predicted proteins | sample CB_VirMetaG_4_FD_184539 | JGI IMG/M metagenome (GOLD analysis project Ga0208162, IMG submission 184539) | Freshwater to marine saline gradient viral communities from Chesapeake Bay - CB_1508_1M Viral MetaG (SPAdes) (version 4) | ecosystem: Environmental > Aquatic > Marine > Coastal | place: USA... | reverse complement strand
CGCCAATAGCGGACGCTTCACTTCATCTGGAGCCAAGAAGCAAACAGCTAAGCAGATAAAAAATCAATTTGCCGTCAACGCTCAGCAAATCCCACGCAACAGCGAGTTTCGTGAGTGCTTCGTAGCTACCCCCGGATACGAACTTATCATCTGTGACTTTTCTCAGATTGAGCTTCGCCTCGGAGCGGAACTCATCGGTATCCCTCAAATGATCGACGCGTTCCAAAGGGGCCAAGACCTCCACACGGTTACGGCGAGTTTGATCTACAAAATCCCACTTGACGAAGTCCAGAAGAGCCAGCGCCAGGAGGGCAAAACACTCAATTTTGCGTTGCTGTATGGAATGGGATATAGAAAATATAAAACCTATGCAGCCCAATCAGGGAAGGTCATATCGATAGGTGAGGCAAAGGTCGCCCACGCTGCATTCCACAACGCCTACCCTCGTCTCCGCCAGTGGCACAGGGAAAGAGCGGCGATGGTCGAAGACGGTTGGTGCTACGTGAGGACTCCTTTAGGGAGGAGACGTCTCCTTTCTTACGACGATGCGACGATGACCGCGTGTGCAAACACTTTGGTCCAGGGAGCGGGCGCAGATATTCTCAAGCTATCTCTCGCGAAGCTAAACGAACATTTAAGTGAGGAGGCTTACCTAGTCGCGTGTGTTCACGATGAGATTGTCTTAGAAGTAAAAGAAGATAAAACAGAACACTACAAAGAAATCCTTGAAAGGTGTATGAAGGAGGCAGCAGAGTCTATCCTCAAGGTCGTTCCGTCAAAAGCGGACGCCAGTACCGGAGTTAACTGGTCAGACAAATGAGCCAAACGAAAAAGAAAAGGTCAAGACCAGAACCGAAGAGCAAGTTCAAAAAAGGTGACCGGGTACGCGAAGCGATCAGGTTCAAGGATCCCTTTGTAAGTCCTAACAGCTCAAAAGAAATCCATAAGAAGGTTGCAAACATCTGTGCTGATGACCGTAAAGGTACAGTAGAGGACATTGTGATCATCACGAACACAGCTGGAAGCAGATGCATCTATGTAGACGTGCTGTGGGATGGTGCCAAGCGCTCTTCTCGCCACGCGCAGACACGGCTTACCGCACTCGACAACTGAAACTTAAAGATATAAGGTAAGGACCGTCGAAGAGTTACAGCAGACTATGCGTACCGTAAACTTGAATATTGATGACAGGAAAGAGATATTCACAGCTAAAACGGACACAGGCTATGTGGGCTGCGTAAAAGAGGCAGACTACGTTTGCTTCACAGTTGAGGTATTCGATTCAGCTCTTAAAGCAGCTAACAAAGCAAGAAGCCTTCAAAAGGCACTGAGAAATAAAAACGAAAAGAAAGCTGTAAGCTTGAACACAAATGTAAAGAAAACTAGCAAAAAACCTAAAAAGAAAGTAGCGTATTCGCAAAAGCTGTATACGCTCGCGGAAACAGAGGCGATGCCCCTCCTTCGATTTCAAGAGGTGTGGGTGATCACCCGTGAGAATCTGTATGTACTCGATTGCCTTGACAAAGAGAACAAAAGGCTAGTTAGGTACACGCCCAATAAGGATAAAGCCAAGTACTACAAAGACCACGAGGAGGCAAAAATGACTATGAGAGTCTTAAAGAGTGTCGTTGGTCCAGGGTTTGATCTGGCAAGATTTTTTGTAGAGAATAAAAACTAGAATAAACAAAAGAGAAAAAGAGGATGGCTTTACGTTTCGCCGGAGACTATTTTGGGGTTTCTTTAGCTGAACCGCAAGGAGGATCGTCTAGTTTGCTGGAATATTTTCCTGAGCTCAGAAGCGCTCCAGTGTCAAAGAGTGCTCAAAGCGGGAGGCGGGCTGGAGAGAGCTCGGGAATCTATAGCGCGACCAGAAGTGCACCAGTCTTTGGAGGATTTAAGGAGTTCGAAAAATCTCAAGGTCAAAATACGGGGGCGCCTGCATTCGGTGGGTTTAAGGTTTTCGAGAGGCCTAAGTAGCCACGAGGATAATTGTTTTATACTGGATCCAAAGACTTGTTTAAGCGATGACCGCCTCTCGTTACAAGGTGCCTAAGAACTTCGCATTGGAGAGGTTCGGTATCAACCTCCTGGACCTCTTCGAGGAAGACGAGGAAGGTACGAGCTACGAATTTAACGGCTTTGAAGGTCTGGCACCTCAGTTCAAAACATCAAATCTAGAAAAAGGACGAGGGGGAGCTCTAGGGTATAAAGTCTCACCTAATGCGCCTAAATTCTCTCGCACTTCTGAGTTCTCCTTAGTGCCTGAACCTCGGGGCGGTGGCGGTGGCGGTGGCGGGGGAGCGCCGACTCCTGTTCCACCCGTGGAAGAAGAAGAGGTGCTCGAGGAAGAACCCTTCGAGGAGCGTTTCTTGACGAGCTTTATCGGCGAGATGGGTGACCCAAGCAAGGGAGTGATTGGAGCTATGGGAGTCGGTCGTGCTCTCGAACATGGCTACACCAAGGAAGATGTCATAAAAAAAGCAGCATTAGAGGGAATCGGTTTCGGAGAGCAAGCAGCTAAATCTTTAGGTTTAAGTGACCTCAGTCAGTATCAGGGTTCCGGAGCAACATCTGGAACTATCGGGCTCACGGCGCTCTCAGGAGCAAGGAGGGCAGGCCTAAGTGATGAACTAATTAAGAACCTGGCTAAGCAACAAGGTTTAAACTTTGGCGCAGGAGCGGCTTCTCAACTAGGTGTCCAACAAGCTCGACCTGCGGCCACAAGTGGTGGCCGTGGTGGCGGTGGTGGCAGCGCAAGCAATCTAAGTGGTTTCATTAATATTGCTGGTGGCGGGAATGCAGGAACCCTCGGTTTGGAGGCGGTGAATCGGGCGCGAGCCACAATGTCGGATACTGAGATTCGCCAACGAGCTGCAGCCCAAGGATTAAATTTCGGTGCTGCTGCACGGGAAGCTTTAGGGGTGTAGACTTCGCGTGTTTAAACCATTAGTAAAAGATGGCTTCTGTCGACACAATCACAGCCTTCATCGGTCCTAACGGCACCGAAGGGACTATTGGGTATGAAGCTGTGCTGAGAGCACGCAAGGCAGGCTTAACTGACGACCAGATCAAACAGCAAATTCAGGAAGAGAATTTGCACGTTGGCGACAAAGCTAAGGAAGCTCTGGGGATCGTTTAGCTCCGTAAAGACGTGCTCTAACTAGACAGTCCGGGGTACGGTTCAAGCTGTACCCCTTTTTTATTACGGATGAATGATGTCTACGAGCTACTGCCTAATGCTCGAAAGGGAGTCAAAGAGGTTAGAACTAGCAATAACAGCTAACGACTCAAACCACGCTCAAGCGCAGGCCGCAGACATAGCCAGAGCGCTTCAAGTAGATACGTTCGCTCTGTCTTACAAGAAAGTAAAGAGTAGCAGTCTGGCAGATCTTTTCAGACGTTTAGCAGAGAGCGACTTCAAGCACGAGGTATGCGAGGACTGGGGTGGGCGTATGTGCAATCATTCACCAGTCATATATGCGATGGGAACGAAATATTATGTGCGTCCCATGATATTAGATTATCTTGAGATCAACAAAGAGGGTTGCGTAAAACCGGCATGCGGCAACAGGTCATGCATCAATCCCTACCACAATTCTTACAAAAAGATGAAGTCATCTAAGTTGGGCGACGCAGACATAAATTTGGTATTAGCCTTCTCAAGCCAGGGCGTTCCGGTCACGGAAATCGCCAAGGCGCTCAAAGTACACAGATCAACGATCTACCGCACGATCAACCATGAACGTTTTCATGCTCGGTCTTCGAGTTAAACACGCGCCTTTCAATAATGACGGGACCATCAAGGTTAGTGCTGAGGCACTCCCGTCAACCGATAAAAAAGTCGCCACCAAGGTCCTGCTTCTTCAACAGAGCCAGCACTATGTGGGCAATCTTCTAAAGGGTCTGAAAGAAGGGGACACAATCTTCGCCGTAGGACCAACTAAAGCCGAACCCGATGGTCTGCTGAAAATGCAGCCCATGCTGATTGTCACCCAAGACAACTGGGACGACCTGCTCGCGATCAATCTCTACATCGCCACGGGTGGTCTCGGACCTAAAACAGAAGAGGCCCAAATCGGCGACAACACTGTCACCAATAGGTCTCTGGCTTGGCAAGACGAAAACCAGGAGACGAGTTGGCTAAAACTCAGCTGCTGGAATGAGATGTCAGGTCAACTCGCCGAACTCCCTCCCGGCACCCCGACTATTGCTGTCGGACGTATTAGCACCTCAGAAAAGGAAGACCGCACGTTCTTGAACTACGGAGTGGATAAGATCCTCTACCTCCCGCGTTCGACTCGTCAGTCTCCAAAGAAGGCTGCTGATCCCGAAAAAGGACGCGTTTCTACTGCTGCTCTCGGTTCTCTCGACTTTTCGCTCTGATTAACCATGGTTTTTATCGCAGGTAAATTCTCGGCTGATGAAATCCTCTGCCAGATCCCTCCGCACACGCTCCGTATCGATCTTCAAGCACGCCGTTGGAAATCCGATACTGACCCTGACGCGGCCATCACTGACTCAAACGACAACGGTATACCGATTGAATTCGTCCTTCTTGGGTTCACACCGTATTTCGGTAACCTCGGCATGCGCTCGCATGAAGAGTTTATTCGTATTAGTTATATTGGCGTCACACCTTCTCATCGTCTTCTTCCGCCACGCTGCGTATGTACAAGCATTATTAGTGGCAAGTCAAGTCAGAAGAACTTTATCTCGTACTTCCAAACCCTCTACAACAATCGTATTAACGTAGGGGAAGTCATCACCTCGACGAAGTTTGCACAAAAATCCTTCAACGAAAGGGATCCGGTCACGGGTGCTGACGGTGCCAAAATCAATTACAACGTTCTTGAGTTCAAGGATCGCCCCGCTCAGAACGACGATGAGAAAAAACTCATCGAAGATATTGGCGCGTGGCTTGAAAGCGATGGAGGAGAGCTGGTATCAGGTGCTCTTCGTAGCAGTATCTCCGGCGCGAATCTGGTGGAGCTACCTCTTGGAGAAGACCACGGGGCAATCAAAGAAGCTTTTATGGAAGCTAATCCGAAACGATTAGAAGGTAACGCACCCGCTACTCTCGCTTCTTTACCTCCATCAGCAGGCGAACCTGGTGCCGAAGCAACAAAGGAACCTCCTAGCGCTAAAAAGCAGGCGGAACCTAAGGAGCTTAACGAAGAACAGAAAGCCGCTCTGAAAGCAGCTGGTCTCGAGTTCTAAACCTCGAGCAAAAAGCCCGAAATTACGGACCCCTCCAGGGGTCCTTTTTTATGTCACATGTCGATCAGGTCACCGAAGGATGGAAGATCCACATCGTTTGCGACACAGTACATCACAATGTTCTCAAGCAAAGTACCCCTGATAAGATAACTTGCGTACACAAGACTCAAAATCTCCTCTGCTTCGGGTGTATCTAGTTTTTTAACGTTGTCTAGAAACACTCTGTGAGCAAAGTTCTGTTCTAGCGTCAGGTGAGATTTTAACTTATCTAGAACTGTATCAGCCTCCATGTCGTTCTACCAAGTCCCCAAATTTGTCTTTTCACCCATAGCAAAGAGCTCTTGGGGTAATGGCACAATTCTACTTCCGACAGACTTTGATGGTCAGCTCGAAAAGCAAGTTCAAGGAGATGAAATAACCGAAATCACTAGAAACGAAGACGAACAGAATCTCCACGATCCCGAATGGTGGGAACGCTTTCGAGGTAGGGTTGACTGGGTGGTCGCTATAACCCAGGGTGCGGCTCAATACACATCATGGATAACCGAGTACGGCATGGATATCGCCAACGAGGGCTTAATCATCCTTGATCGCCTGACCTTCTTGGAGCCCACGAGGAATCGTGAAGGATTTTTAAACGAATCTTCTCTAGTAAACATGAAGATTCTGTCCCCCAGACCGTGTTTCCGTGCAGATGGTAAGCAATTAAAAGACTCTGTAACGTCTGCGTGGTTTGTATTCAAAAAGGCAGGCGCTGCTCGCTGCAGTACGTTCATTGATTTCGAAGTAGGCTGGCAGCACCCAAAAAACCTTCGAAAGTGAGCAAGCGTCTCAGCAACATCCTCGAGCAGCTTATAGAGCTTCAGAAAGAGCAGAACAGTAAGCTGGATAAGATCACTGCGTTACTTGTAGGGCAACAATTACTCACAGAGTGTGTCGATTACCAAAATCAACCACGGACGCCCGAGGAGTGCGCGGAGATTACGATTGAGGGTTTCTCCGCTGCTCTTTGTCTCATGGGAGAGCTGGATCAGCGTAACAGAGAGTATCAGTATCAAAAACAGGAGTTCTTCATCGATGATGAGGAAGATGATGACGAGGAAGAAGTCAACGAAATCTCAGATTCGTTCTAAGCTGAGTAAGAATTGACACGTATTTTGTGTCCGATACTCGAGTAACAGTCAACGGACTAAGGCACTACATTTGTAATGGAGTTCCTACACCGCTTCCATCCGTAACTTCGATCCTCAGTGCTACCCAGTCGGAGGAGACGCGTAAGAAGTTAGCCCACTGGAATCTAATGAATCCAGGAGTGGCAGATCAGGCTGCGGAACGCGGGACTTGGATCCACTCAAGTGTTGAGAACTATCTGCTCGGACTGAAGGTTGTACCGCCAGAAAGGTACAGCCCCTATTGGGATGGAATGCCCGAACTCCTTGACGACCTTCTGGTCGGGGGACGCGTGCTCTGGTCCGAAAAGCCCTTCAATCAACCACGGTGGTCAAAATACGTAGGTGACGACGGTGTAGGTAGAATTCACTACTACGACGAAAAAACGGGTCACGGTTATGCGGGATGCTGCGACCTGATCTACATGAACCAGAACGCGGAGATCGTACTCGCCGACTTCAAGACCAGTAACGGACCTTACTCAGCAAGATTCCCACGGAAAGACGCCAAAGTCGATGAAAAGACAAAGAAAGCGTTGATCTCGGGAGTATTTAAAACAAAGAAGACAAGACTTCAACTAGCTGCGTACAAAGCGGCGGCTGAGGCTTGCCTTGGAATTAAGATAGATAAAACGCAAATTATCGTCACTACAGCTATAGAAGCATTCAACACTCAGATCTTTACTTTTGGCCCCGAAGAAGTAGAGAAGGACGAAGAAAATTGGTTCCAAGTAGTGAGGCAGTACTACGAAGCTAAGGCTTCAAAGTAGAATTAGCAAACCTTGAGAAAGCGGTCGGAGAGGGGCTTCTTCAGCTTCTCTTCAGATTGCTGGCTGAGATTTCAGGCATACTGGAGGCATCTTGCGACACACCATGAACTTCATCTGCTCAGTAAACGAGGTAGTCGCAAAACACCTCCATCCTGAGACAGGCAAGATAGCAGTAGGTGGTAATTTCTCTGCGTTCAATTCAAACTGGATTGCCTCGGAGCTAAACGCCGAGCAGATCGCTGAGCGGGTAGGGCAAAGCCACGGGGTGTGCGCCTGGCATCTCCTTAATGGACAAAGAAACTCAAAGGGTACTGGTGTTATAAAAGCAGGCTTAATTATCGTCGATATAGATAACCAAGCTGATCACAAAGATTCTGAAGGAAACAAAGTACAGAAACAAGAGCTAACCGTAGAAGAGGCACTCGAGCTAGATATCTGCAAAAAATATCTGACTGTCGGTTACTACTCGCCCTCGACGACAGATGAGTGGCCAAGGTTCCGTCTTGTCTTTGGTCTAGAAAGTCCCATTATTGACCCCAAGACCTACAAATTCCTCACCCAACAGATCTATAGCCAGATTCCCGGTTCCGATGTGCGGGCTACGACGATCCCAAACTTGTTTTATGGGGCCAAGGACCAAACTGCAGTCTTCGCGAAACCAGGAAAGTACATCCCAACAGAAAAAATCCAGGAAGCAGCCAAGATCGCTGCAACGCTTCCTGACGAAAATTCTGAACAAGGAGACGCGGAAGAACTCCTGAATTCTCTCGATATCGACGGGAAAGGTATCGACCTCGTCAAGCTTGTGTCCACCACGGTGCGTTCGGTCCTGGACGGTAACGAGGTCGAGGACCGAAGCTCAACCATGGCTGCGGTCTTCAAGGAGCTCATTGGCTGGGTTAACTGGCTAAGTGAGCGCGAGATACCAGTGCGCGTCTCACCCTTGACAATTGCACACGATGCGTTCTATAACATCTATGCGTACCCTCATGACCTTGATGGCAAGTTTGGTCGGATCCTGAACTCGATCCGCGACTCAACCGAACTCCAACCAGCAATCGCTCTAGCCTCAGAGCTCGGTGCGTTAGCTGTCTGGAAAAAGGTAAAAGTCGTAAGTCGAGCGGCGTTTGATCGATTTGCTTCTGATTCTGAAAAGGAAGCACTGGCTGTCGCAAAAAAAGCGCAGCTGAACTCAGTGCTCGACATCACCGCCTTCAGCCTAGAAACGGAAAAACCTTCCGTTTCCACGGTTGACTCGGCACCTTCTACTTCACAATCACTTGAACAACAAATGAATACTCCTTCAACACCGAAGCAGTTAGTCAGCCTCGTAAACGGAAGCGGCTCACAAAACAAACAGTTCTCGGAGAACGATGCCGCAGACGTAATCGTTCAGAGCCAAGGTGATAATTTCATTTATGACAGCTCGCTGGATCAGTTTTACCACTACGACAGCGATAACGACGTCTGGTATCACCAGGATGAGCAGCACATTAAAAGAAGGATCGTTAAAGCATTAGACACGTTTGTAGCTTCTGGTGTACTACCCAAATACACCGCATCCACGATTCAAAGCATTTATCAGATCCTCAAAGCCAAGCTTCTTAAGTCTGCTGAAGGAGGAAGGAAGAGCATCTGGAGTAAGAACAAAGGTCTGATTGCTTTCAGTAACGGTACCTTGGACACCAAAAGTCTGGAATTCCAAGAAGGAGCTCGTAAGAATCTCTATCTACGGCACAAACTTCAATACAATTATCAGGAGAATGCTAAGTGTCCAGAGTTCATAACCTGGCTTAAAGCTTGCCTGCATCCAGGACAGGAGCTCCTTATCCGAGCTTTCTCTCGGGCAATTCTGACAGGCTATACCTCCGGTGAGCGGTTCCTGCACCTTGTCGGGCCTGGGGGAACAGGTAAATCGACGATGCAACAGTTGCTCGTTGCTCTTGCTGGTTACCACAGCACTCACACTTCAAGCTTGGAGATGATCGAGAACAACAAGTTCGAGACATACAACTTGATCGGTAAGCGGCTGCTGCTTCTCACGGACGAAAGCAACTACCAGAAGAGGATGGACGTCCTCAAAAAACTCACGTCTGCGTCGGACACCCTTCGTGCGGAGAGAAAGTACGGAAAAGAAATCATCAGCTTCAAACCTGAGTGTCTGGTCTGCATCGCAAGTAACGAGCACATTACGTCAAATGACTCCAGCAGCGGTCTTGAGCGTAGAAGACTGACCGTCATCATGGACCGAGTGATCCCCCCGAGCAGCAGAAAGGAACTTATCTCCGTTTACGACGACCACATCGAGGGCGCTTTTGCCGAAGAGATGTCGGGGATTGTGAGCTGGGCGCTCGACATGGGATACGACCAGATGAAAGACGTGCTCGCAAACCCAACCAAGCACGTTCCATCTCTGAATGCGACCAACATCGAAGCCCTGATGTTCAACAATCAATTTGTTGCTTGGCTGAACGACTGCTGTCTTTACGCGCCTCACAGCACCACGCCAATTGGTCATGGTGCGCGAAAGCCCTCGATCGAAGAATCGGAAAAAGGTCTTTACATCGCGAACGCATACGGTGCGTTGTATCCGAGCTATGCAAACTTCTGTAAGTCATGTGGGTACAAAGCGGCGGCAAAACACCGCTTTGTGGAGAGGACGAAAGAGGCTGCCACAAACATCTTGAAGCTGCCCGGTGTAACTCTTGTCATGAAAGATGGAATTCCTAGCCTTAAGGGCTTACGACTCAAAGCTTTTGATCTAAAATCCGATCGAGCTTCAACTGGTCCCGAGCGCCTACCTTCACCGGTTGAGTACGCACAGGATCCGACAACAACTAAATGGGACGCTGCTTTTAGAAAACATGACCCTGCGCCTGAATCCTAATCTCACTCTGGCTGTCGCTGGAACCATCGGTATCGGTGTTGCAGCCATTGCCACGGCGCCTCAGCAGCTGGGTGCCGCCCTTGCTTTTGGTGGCGGTCTCATTGGGGGCGCTGGTATTGGTCGCGAACGAGCTATCAGACAAAAGCGAAACGAAGAAGCAGCAACCAGGGTTACTGCGTGCTTCACGGCTTTATACGAAGCTAATCGCGGTGTTGTCGACCCGATGCAACTTGGGATCTTGGCCAACATTCCAGGAGATCAAGCTCACGCGTTCCTAACCGGACTTGCGGAAAACACAAACGGTCAAAAAATTACCGTCAAACAAGGGGCTGGTGTGGTTTTCGCGTTCCCGCATTCACAATCGGCACTTGACGAACTGACAATAAACGCCCGCAAATGGGCGGAAGCACAGACGCAACAGTTAAACGCAGAGTTAACACAGCATAAACAAGCCTTACAGTACATCCAACTTCAACAAGCTGCTGCGGCGATACCTAAAACACCTGCGCCCACGATCGAACCGAGTCCTTGGGAAAACGTAGCACCACCTTCTTAGTCGCTTCCACTACTTGCTCGGTACTTGCTCGGTAACTTGCTCGGTGAGTAGTCGGGGACACTACGAGGGCGGCTAGAAGATGCTGTAGTGGGCGTTGATGTTGGCTTCGATAGCGACGCGGTTGGTGGATTGGTCAGAAGGGTAGAGGACGATTTCATTAATCAACGCAGAGCCGTAATTTCCCCCGTTCGCTTGCACTGCCAGATATAGTTTTTTGTAAACTGCTGTAGTGCTAAAACTGGTCTGCTGAATTGAATTATAGTATGTTGCATAAGTGCCTGAACCTTGGTACATAGAAAGCAGTCCATCCCCAGGATACGAGCTGCTAGCGGCTCTATTATTTGGCAGCCGTTCGTCAAACGCATCACTACGTAGAAAGAAAAGTCCATTATTTATACTATCGGCTGACACGTTAATGAAGTTTGAACCGGACAACCCGGTGACTACCGAAACAAAAGAAACGGATGACAACTCGGCAGAGGAAAAGACTGCGCTCATTGAGTCATCGGAACCATCTGTTTTAATGCACGGTCGAGAAAAGGCTTCAACAATTTGCCCTGTGTCTACAATTTGGGGCTGACTAGATATTACTGATTGGTCAAGGTGCTTATTATTCCCACTCTGGTCGTACCACGTCCGCACAAAACCGTCGTTCCCAGCACCAACCCACGCAGCAAGCGTTCCGTCACTCACCTCAGTGGCAGTAAAGTCGCTCTCGGTATTGTCGCTGGAGCGGCGGACGCGGACTACTGGATATGAGCCGCTTTGTAGTTGGCGCAAACTGTAGGCAGCAGCAGCACCTGAATAAATATCTAGCAATGGTGCGTTAACGCTTTGCCCCGTAATAGTCCAGCTCATCGCAACACCTCCGAATGGCGATAGATTGGTAATACGACGATAGATTGGTAATACGCCGATAACTTTCTACAATTCGGCATAGTAGTGGCAGTGACTAATAGGTCGTGGTTTGTGTAGGTCATGGGTAGATGCTGTAGTGGGCGTTGATGTTGGACTCAATGGCGGCGCGGTTGATTGACTGATCGGTTTGATAGACCAGGATTTCTTGAATTGGGCCTTGCCAGTATTCAGCGCTTGATCCGTTATACCCAATAAAAGTCAAGGAGGCGCCGGTAGGTGCGCCACTGGTTAAACCTGGTGAACCGGACTCAACACTATTTAGATACCATTTCCATTCGCTTTCTGTTGCATTTGGAATCCAGTATGAGTGGAGGTTGCGGTTTGTATTATATGAATTAAGTAGTCCAAAGGTAGATGCTTGGCTTGGCGCCCAAGCCCAGAAGCTGTTTACTGGTGCAAATGAACCTCCCTGTTGTTGGCCAAATGCTAGCTGATTTGCCCCACTTCCTAAGTAAGCGCGGATCCCGTTACCCGTGCTTTTTACAACCG
>Ga0208162_1001514_pt1 | contig 12011 bp, 22 predicted proteins | sample CB_VirMetaG_4_FD_184539 | JGI IMG/M metagenome (GOLD analysis project Ga0208162, IMG submission 184539) | Freshwater to marine saline gradient viral communities from Chesapeake Bay - CB_1508_1M Viral MetaG (SPAdes) (version 4) | ecosystem: Environmental > Aquatic > Marine > Coastal | place: USA... | reverse complement strand
GAACTAGCTTACATTACACCTAAAGAAAAGAAAATATTATTAGAAAAAAATTTATATGGTTCTTTAAAAGGTAAACCAAACAGAGGTCCCGGAGGTGTACAAAGTCTTCAAGGAGATCTTGGTGGTTTTAGTTCATCAACAGGTGGAAAATCTGGGGATTCTTCTGGAAAAGGTGGTGGAGGTTCTTCATCTTATAAAGATACAAACTACTATAAAATGATGACAGGCACAGGAACTACTGCTACTAGTTCAACTGGAGATACTTATAGATCTGGTAATATTGCAAGAGGTGCTGTTCCTGAATATGCTTTTGGTCCAAATAATCAAATGAAATATATTGGGTCAGCATATAAATCATATGGTCAGCCTGGATTATTGGATAGAATAGGTGGATTTTTTTCTAGAGCTCCATTAGGTTATAGGTCTATTTATAATACAAGACCAGGTTCAGGAATTTTTGGTACAAATTTTTTTGGTCAACCAGATGTTCAATTAGTGGGAGCACCAGGAAGACAAAGATATGAATTTACAGATCCAAGAACAGGAGATGTTAAACCAGGTATAGGCGGAAGAATCCTTGGAGGAATTTTAAGTTTGGTAACAGGTGTTCCTGTTGTAGGAAGTATGATTGGTAACGCTATTGATAAATACAAACCTAAAAGTATGTATGATGATATGTCCCAATATAATAGATTAGGTTTGTTTGGAGCTGATCCTGTTTTAACGGATAATTATTCTAATATGAAAATAAGTGATACAAGTTTTAGCCCAACTAACCAACCTTTGTTTGATGTAAATGAAGTACAGCAAATGATAGAAAATGCAAGATCACTACCTGGTAATAATTTAAGAACAGAAGTAACTAAAATGGATTTACAAAAATTTAAACAACCAATGACTCAAACTATGGATTATGATACTTATATGTCGATTAATCCAGGAAGTACTGTAACTCCATATGAATTTGAACAATTAAAACAAGGAAACATAACACAACCAGGGACATATGTAGGATGAACAAAGGACAGAAAAAAGTTGAAAAGGTTATGAAAGAGTTTAAAAAGAAAAAACTGAATATCGGCAAGTCTGATAAAAAGGTGAAGAGTAGAAAACAAGCAATTGCTATCGCATTAAGCGAAGCAGGTCTATCAAGGAGGCGAAATGGAAAAAGAACGTAAAAACACAATCGACCATTCAAAATTCGTTAACAAAGACGGATATGCAAATGGTGGAATTGAAGTAGAAGTTAGCAATCCTAATGAAACTCAAACTGAAAAAGTTAGAGGTCAAAAAAGAATGCTAGCTGAAAAGCAAAGAACAGCTAAGTGGTACTAATTCTATGTTCCCGTGGAGTTTAGTAGGTACTGCACTTAAAACTGGCGCTGAAATTTATAAGAATAAGAAAAAATCTGAAATTATAATGTCAGAAGCAGCTATTGTGCACGCTGAAAAAATGAAACGCGGAGAAATAGAATTTTCTGGACAAATAGCTAAAAATCAAAAAGGCGACTGGAAAGACGAATTTGTCCTTTTAGTGTTGACATCTCCACTGGCTATATTATTTTATTCAGTATTTGCTGAAGACGAAGAAATACAAGCAAAATTAGATTTGTATTTTATAAAGCTACAGGAAATGCCCTGGTGGATAGTCTCACTTTGGGTTTCAGTTGTTGCAGCGATTTATGGAATCAAAGCAACAGATTTAATTAAGACTAACGGAGGAAAAAAATAATGCCTAATAAAAGATACAACAAACAAGTCCCTGGTTTTTCAAACGGTGGATCTGTAAAGAAAAAAAATAAAAAATTAGCAGCAATGTATGGTGACAAGAAAAAAATCACTAGAGGTGATATTATTACTGCAGCTAAAAAGAATAAAGGAATGGCTTAATGGCAAGTAAATACCATAAAACAAAATCTGGAAAAATGGCAAAGAAAGGTCTTTGGTATAACATCCAGCAAAAGAAAAAAAGAATTGCTGCAGGTAGTGGTGAGAAAATGAGAAAACCTGGAAGTAAAGGTGCACCAACTGCTAAAGCAATTAAAAAATCACAAAGTTAAAAATGGCATCACCAGCTTGGCAAAGAAAAGAAGGTAAATCTCCATCAGGAGGATTAAATAGAAAAGGCGTTGCATCTTATAGACGTGCTAATCCTGGTTCTAAATTAAAAACTGCCGTTACAACTAAACCATCAAAATTAAAAGCGGGATCTAAAGCTGCAAAAAGAAGAAAATCTTTTTGTGCTAGAATGTCTGGTATGAAGAAGAGATTAACTTCAGCTAAAACTGCAAGAGACCCAAATTCTAGAATTAATAAATCTCTAAGAAAGTGGAATTGCTAGTGTTTGATAGAATAATGTATAAAATTTTAGGTTCTATTGATAATTTTTTTGATAGAATAACAAATTGGTTCACTGCTCCAAGATGTCAGTGCAAATTAAAAAAGAAAAAGAAAAATGGATGACATATCGACCATATATGGTCTTAAGAAAGTAATTAAAAACGCTATTGAACGAAATACAGATAGTTTAGTAGCTGGTAACATTGACAGTATGGAAAAATATCACTATATTGTTGGACAAATCAGAGCGTATGAATACGTTCTGCAGGAACTCTCTAACCTCAACGAAAAAAAGGAGCAAAAAGAAAATGACGGAAACATTATCGAACTCGGAAGTACCAAAAACTAAATCGGCACTTCTAGATAAATACGAAGAAGAAAAGGTTAATGAAAAAGAACCTTTAAACCCTGAAAATATAAAATCACAAACAGAAGAATTACCAGAACCAACAGGATGGAGACTGTTGATTCTACCATTTACACCTCCTGAAAGAACTAAAGGTGGATTAATTTTATCTCAAGAAACTTTGGACAGAGGACGTATATCAACAAACGTTGGTTATGTTTTAAAAATGGGTCCATTGGCTTATCAAGATAAAGAAAAATTTTCATCAGGTGCTTGGTGTAAGGAAAAAGATTGGGTGATCTTTGCAAGATATGCAGGATCACGTTTACCAATAGAAGGTGGCGAGTTGAGAATATTAAACGATGATGAAGTTTTAGGAACTGTAAAAGATCCTGAAAGTATAATCACGCAATTTTAATACATAGGAGAAACTATGCCAGAAGATAAAGAAAATATGGTTGATGTCGGCGAAGAAGAAGGTGCTGATATTAATCTTGACGAGCAATCAAAGGAGACAGAGAATGAAAAAGAAACTATCGAAGTCGCTGAAGACGATAGTCAGTCCGCTAACGCAGATGAGAAATCTGATCAGCAGTCTGATGTTCAAGCTCAAGATAAACAGAAGGAAGAACTAGAAAAGTATAGCGATTCAGTTAAAAAAAGAATTGATAAACTGACTAGAAAGATGAGAGAGGCCGAAAGGCAAAGAGAAGAAGCACTTGCATTTGCAAGAGCACAAAAAGAGCAAAGGGAGCAATTAGAAAGTAAGTTTTCACACTTAGATAAAAGTTATGTATCTGAGTTTGAAAAAAGAGTTACAACAAATCTAAATGCTGCAAAACTTGCTCTTAAAAATGCCATCGATAGTGGTGACGTTGAAGCACAAGTACAAGCTCAACAAGAGATTGCACAGCTTACAATGGATGCTGCTAGACTTGGTAATCTAAAATCAGCGCAAAAACAAGTTGCTGAAAGAAAACCAGAAAAGGAAGTTAATATAACTCCTCAACAATTTGAACAAAGGGAACAAATTCAAACGGACCCTAAAGCAGAGAGTTGGGCAGCTAAAAACCCTTGGTTTGGTAACGATTCAGCAATGACGTATACTGCGTTTGATTTACATAAAAAGCTAGTCGAAGAAGAAGGATACGACCCTAAAAGCGATGAATATTATGAAGAAATAGACAAGAGAATAAGACTTGAATTTCCTCATAAATTTGATAGTAATGAAGGTTCAACTGAAAAGTTTGTGCAGGAGAAAAGAAGACCAGCACAAACGGTTGCCTCAGCTAGACGTCCAGCCACAACAGGACGCGCGAAAACTGTGAAGCTCACGCCTTCGCAAGTTGCGATCGCTAAAAAATTAGGCGTGCCACTTGAAGACTATGCAAGACAATTGCAACTCACGAAGGAGGTATAGTATGACAATTGATAAAACTTCTCGTGCGAGTCAAACTCGAGAAAAAGAAACTCGAAAAAAAGTTTGGACTCCACCATCATCTTTAGATGCACCGCCTGCGCCAGATGGTTTTAGGCACAGATGGATAAGAACAGAAGTTCTTGGTTTTAATGACGCTAAAAATATGTCAGGTAAAATCAGATCAGGCTGGGAACTAGTCAGAGCTGACGAGTATCCAGATTACGATTATCCACAGATTGCCGATGGCAAATACGCAGGAGTAATCGGAGTTGGTGGCCTTGTGTTGGCAAGGATACCGGAAGAGCTCGCAAAGCAACGTGAAGCGTACTACAATGCTAGAACGCAAGATCGAGAAAAAGCAATCGAAAACGAGCCTATGAAGGAACAACACCCGAGTATGCCTATCAGTAATGAAAGGCGCTCAAATGTAACTTTTGGTGGTACAAAGAAAAGTTAATTTTTTAACGATTCATAACCATCAACCATACTAATAAGGAGAAAAACTATGGCAAATAAAGACGCTGCGTTCGGTTTAAGACCTATTGGTAAAGTTGGTCAAAATGCTGACAATCAAGGTATGTCTCAGTATGAGATTGCCGATAATTCTAGCACATCTATTTTCCAAGGTGACTTGGTTAAAATGGTGACTTCTGGATACATCGACAAAGCTGATGCTGACAATGTATCTTTGGGTGTTTTCTGGGGAACTTTCATTTCGAAAGACCCTTCGACTGGCAAACCAAAGTTCTCAAACTACTATACGCAAACAGACGTAGGTGCTGGAGAAACTATCGAAGCTTTTGTATATGATGATCCATATGCAAGATTCGAAATCCAGTCTTCAGCTGACACAGAGAGATCAGACGTTGGAATGAACGCTGATATCGTATATGTCGCTGGAAGCACAATCAATGGAGTGTCTAAAGTTGAATTAGACGATACATCATTTGTAACAACTACTGCACAATTAAGATTAATTGGCTTCTCAAGAGATATTGAGAATAATGAAGTAGGTGTAGATAATGTTAACTGTATTGTTACAATCAACGAACACTTCTTAAAATCAACTACAGGTATCTAATAAGGGAGAATAACTATGGCGATATCAAGACAACAACTAGTTAAAGAACTAGAGCCAGGTTTGAATGCTTTATTTGGCCTGGAGTACAAAAGATACGAGAATCAGCACTTAGAGATCTATGACGTTGAAAATTCAGACAGAGCTTTTGAAGAAGAAGTAATGTTATCTGGATTTGCAAACGCATCAGTTAAACCGGAAGGTTCTGGTGTAGTTTTTGACAACGCTCAAGAAACTTATACTGCTAGATACACTCACGAAACAATTGCTTTAGCGTTCGCGATCACTGAAGAAGCGATCGAGGACAACTTGTATGATAGAATTGCTACTAGATACACAAAAGCGTTAGCTAGATCTATGGCAAACACTAAACAAGTTAAAGCGGCAGCCGTGTTAAACAATGCGTTTAATACTAACTTCCTAGGTGGAGACGGTGTAGAACTTTGTTCTGCTGTTCACCCTACGATTGCTGGGACTTACTCAAATGAGTTAGGCACTTCTGCTGACTTAAATGAGACTTCATTAGAACAGTCGCTAATTGACATTGCGGCTTTCACTGATGAAAGAGGTCTAAAAATTGCAGCTAAAGGTATGAAATTAATCATCCCTTCTGAGCTTCAATTCACAGCTGAGAGATTGATGAAATCTCAAGGAAGAGTTGGTACAGCTGACAATGATATTAACGCTATCGGTTCAATGGGAATGATCCCACAAGGTTATGTAGTAAACAACTACTTAACTGATACTGATGCGTTCTTCATCAAAACAGACGTGCCTAACGGTATGAAAATGTTCAACAGAGCACCTCTAAAAACTGCAATGGAAGGTGACTTTGACACTGGTAACGTGAGATACAAAGCAAGAGAGAGATATTCATTTGGTTTCTCTGATGCTAGAGGTATCTTCGGATCTCCAGGAGCATAATAAACAATTAAACAAAAAAGGGGGCTTCACGGCCCCCTTTTTTTATGATAAAAGGTGTATATGAAAACTTTCCTTGTAACTATTTGGGCTTATGATCATTACGCAAAATTTAAAGTTTTGAGTAAAGATAACGCTGAAGCTCTTGAAAATGCTATACTTGACAAACTAGGAGAAAAAAGTATAGAATGGGAATATCTTGGAAGCAATTATGCTGATGAGATAAATAGAATAACCTATGAGGAGGTTATAAATGACGATGCAACAACATCTGCAGGATCTATACAAACAAAAAAAGTCACTGGATCTACAATGGGAGCAGGAGCATCTTAACGAGGGTAGATATACTCTTAATATGGTCAGAATAGACCATAAGGTGAAAGAAGTAATTAACCATATTAAAATGGCTGAAGCTAAAAAAGCTCATTTAGATAATAAGGTTAATGAGATAGCTCCCCAAGTTTCTGTAGCAACTTAAAAAAAGCTACATTGTTGGAAAAATCCAATCTTTACCGTAGGCCCTCTTGCACTCTACTAAAATCTAATATATAATTAAAACACTATACAATTAATTAGAATACTGACGCGTATAGTCGACGGCCTAGAGACAGTATTCAAAAACTAGGAGGATATAATTATGGCAAGTACTACATTTAATGGACCAGTACGTTCAGAAGGTGGCTTTCAAATGGCTACTAAAAACTCTGTTACTGGTGCTGTAACAACAAGAATGAGTTCAGCTATGCCTGACCTAACAGGTTTGGTTTTAGCTGATACAGCAACAGGTGCAAATATTTCTATCGCTGATGGAATTATTGCAGTTGTAAACTACACTGGTGCAGCAGCATGTGCTGTGGCATTACCAGCAGCAACTAGAGGTGCAATTGCAGTTTACGTTCAAGCTAAAGATACAGCTGGCGGAACTAATACTTTAACTTTTAATGCAGCAGGTACTGACGTTTGGGCAACTGGTTCTTTAATTGAATCAAGAGCAGCAAATGAAGTAACTTTTGATACTTCAGCAGCAGGTGAAACACAATTAGTTTTCACTCCAGCTAACGCAGCTACTAATCTTTTAACAACAGGAAGCAAAATTGCTTTTATGTGTTTTGAAGATGGCGTATGGCACATTGCAACTGAATTCACTGGTGCAGCAGCAGCTGTTACTGGTGCGTTTGCATTTGCAGCGTAATAAATAATTAATGGAGCACCTTCGGGTGCTCCTAATTAAGGAGAAAAAATTATGAGTATGAAATCAGATGTAAAACCAATTGTATTAAGTGCAAATGGTGTTGCGTTTACTGGTAGAACTAGATTAAGAGGTTATGCTTTACAATCTAATACTACAACTGGAGGAACAGCAGGAACTGCTACTATCAATACTTTAACAAATCCTACAACTGTTAGTTCAGCAACAGATTCAGGAGTATATATTCCTTTAACTGTACCACCTGGACAAACAGAAACTTTAAACATTCCAGAAGATGGAGTTTTATATGTTGATGGTGTAGGTGCAACTTCAGTAACTAACGCAAGTTTAATTTTGTTTATAGATAAGTAGGAGGCTAAATGGCTACCTCTGGAACAACATCATTCGATTTAGAAATCGATGACATTATAGAAGAAGCTTTAGAGAGAGCTGGCGTAGGTGGAACAAGAACTGGTTATCACTTAAGAAGCGCTAGACGATCTTTAAATATTTTATTTTCTGAATGGGGAAACAGAGGTGTACATTTATGGAAAGTTAAACAAGCAACTATTCCACTAGTATTAGGTCAAGCAGAATATAATTATGCAAATGACAATGCAAATTTTCCAACAGATATTAATGATGTATTAGAAGCATATATCAGAAACAACACTACTCCAACTGCGCCGGTTGATACTTCTTTAACAAAAATAGACAGATCAACTTATGCAGCACTACCTAATAAGCTAGCTCAAGGAACACCTTCACAATATTATGTACAAAGAACTGTAAATCCAAGTGTATTTTTATACATCACACCTGGATCAAGTTTTTCTGGAGCAAATTATCAATTAAAATTTTATTATCTTGCAAGAATAGAAGATGCTGGCGCATATACAAATACAGCAGATGTAGCATATAGATTTATACCTTGTATGACTTCTGGTCTTGCATATTATTTATCAATCAAACATTCTCCTGAAAGAACAGAAGGATTAAGATTGTTATACGAAGATGAATTAAAAAGAGCATTAGATGAAGATGGACAAAGAACATCTTTATATATTTCACCACAAACATTTTTTGGAGATGGAGTATAATGTCTGGATTTGCTAAAGGTAAAAGAGCATTAGCTATTTCTGATAGATCAGGACAACAGTTTCCTTATAGAGAAATGGTTAAAGAATGGAATAATTCTTTTGTTCATTATTCTGAATACGAAAGAAAACATCCACAATTAGAACCAAAGCCACACGGAGCTGATCCACAAGGACTAAGAAACGCTAGACCTGCAAGAACAGAACCAGCAGTTGCTAGAGTTTTAAATTTAAACCCATTAATTTTAACTTTAGGTTCTTCTACAGTATCTGTTTATGAAGATAATCACGGAAGATCAACAGGAGATATTGTTGTATTTAGAAATGGAACGGGGTTGTATGGAATTCAAGCTAGTGATATAAATGATTCAAACGGTCATACAATAACTGTAACTGGAACAGATAATTATACTTGGGAAGCTGCAACTACAGCAACTCAAGCAGCTAGAATAGGAGGCGGTGAAATATCGGCAGGTCCGGTAACTTTAACACCATAATATGAATTACGGAGAACTACAAACACAGATAAGAAACTATACTGAAGTTGATAGTAATGGTCTAACTGATTCTACACTAGATCAAATAACTAAAAATACTGAAAATAGAATTTATAGAGAATTACAAATTGATGCATTTAGAGCTTACGCTACAGCTGCAATGACATCTGGCAATAGATATGTATCAACACCAACTAATTTAAGAAATATTAGATATGTTCAAATAACAGATTCTAGTAATGAACAAACTTTTTTAGAACAAAAGGATACTAGTTTTATGGCTGAGTATGATCCTACTCCATCTACTAGTTACGGTACCCCAAAATATTATGCAAATTGGGATAACGATACTTGGGTAGTAGCACCTACTCCAGCAGATAATTTTAATGTGACGATTGCTTATTATGTACAACCAGCAACGATTACCAGTACAACTTCAGCAACAAGTTATGTATCTACATTTGCTGAAGATATGTTATTATATGGATGTCTGGCAGAGACATATAAATACTTGAAAGGTCCTGCAGATATGATACAACTATACGAACAATCTTATCAAACAGCTAAACAGTCGTTTGGTGTAGAACAAACAGGTCGTAGAAGAAGAGATGAGTATACCGATGGCGTCGTGAGGGTTCCTTTACCTTCAGTCGATCCATCAAAATAGGAGGATAAATGGCAAACATAGTACCTGATAGTTTTAAACAAGAACTGTTTCTAGGAACTCACAACTTCAGCACTACGAGTGGTGATACATTTCAATTAGCTTTGTACACTACTGTAACTGGATTTACTGCTGCGGGAACAACAGTATACACTACAGATAATGAAACTAGTGGAACTGGTTATACAGCTGCGGGCGCAGAACTAACTAACACATCTGTTAGTGTTGCGGAAAACGTTGCCTTTGTTGACTTCAGTGATTTAACTTTTCAAACAGCTACAATCACTGCATCCGCTGCTTTAATCTACAACACTTCACAAGCAAACAAAGCAGTTGTGGTGTTAGATTTTGGTGGAGACAAAACTTCAACAAACGGCGATTTTACAATTCAGTTTCCAGACGCAAACTCTACAAGTGCGATTTTGAGAATATCGTAGTACAGTTTGCCATAATAAAAAATTATGGCTGATACGAGTTGGGGATTTAGTACCTGGGGTAATTTTACTTACGGCGGTCAAGCAATCAACGTTAATGTTGGTATTGGTAATGACGCTGGATGGGGAGCTGCGTCTTGGGGACAAAGAGAGTGGGATCAAAACGGTTTAGCTTTTCCAGATCAATTAACTATTCAATCACCTAACGATCAACCTTGGGGTTTAGATTCTTGGGGTGCTGATTCGTGGGGAGGAATTGGTGCTCAAGTAAATGTTTTTGGAACTGCAAATATAGTACCAGATTCTACAGAATTATCTTTTGAATTAGGTAATTTAACTTTTGAAGGAATAGCTAATTTTTCTGTAACCGGTAATCAATTATCTTTAACTTTAGATAATGCAACTGTTTTTGCAGATAATAATATTGAACTTACTACTAATTTATTACAAGCTCTTGTTCAATCACCAAATATAATTGCAGATTCTTTAACTGAAGGTAACTGTTGGAAGCACTCAACCTATTGTAGCTTTACCAACTGTTGTTCAAGTTGGTCCGGGCCCATCTGTTACTATAGAAATAGGAGATCCAGAATATAAATTAGATGCTAATTTTACAGCCATTGCATCTTCAGTTACTTTAAATTCAGGAACAATTACAGTATCTGCAGGAAATATAATTCAGCCTACAGGTAATGAATTAACCCCTGCATTAGGAACTTTAGGTTTTGAATCAAGATATTATGTAACTGGAAATGACCTTCCAACAGGTGTTGGAACCCTTGATTTTAGTACTCAACAAAGAATAATTCCTACAGCAAATGTCTTGACATTAGGCTCTGGTAGCCTTAGTATAACAATCTGGCAGCCGATTATACCTGGCGACAACCAATCGTGGACTCCTATAAATACTGGGGACGCGCAAACGTGGACACCACTATAAAAATATGATATTTAGGAGAACATATGGCTAGTACATTTTCAAATTTAGGTTTAATCCTACAAGCTACTGGAGAAAATTCAGGAACGTGGGGTGAAAGAACAAACGTAAACTTACAAAGATTAGATAATGCTGTTGGTGGAATTGCAAACATTGTTGTTACAGGTGCAACCACTTTAGCATATACATCAAATTCTGATACTACAACTTATACAGAAGAAGCAGGAAGATCTGCAACTTTAGTTTTTTCTGGAACAGCAGGTGGTACTCAAACAATTACTTTACCAAATATTGAAAAACAATATTTAATTAATAACGGTTCAGATTCTATTTTAACTTTAACTGCAGGTGCAGGAGCGGCAACAGTCAATGTTGCAGCCGGTGCAAAAACTTTAGTATATGTAGATGGTTCAGATGAAGTTGTAGAAGGTATTTCTGCAACAAATGCAGGTGGATCTAACACACAAATTCAATTTAATAATGCTGGAGCTTTTGGTGGTTCTGCAAATTTAGTTTGGGATGGTACTAACGTAACAGTTGGTGCAACCGGTGAAGTTAGATTTGGTGATACTTCAGGTGGTGAGTATGTTGGTTTAAAAGCAGCAGGAACAGTTGCTTCATCTTTTGCTTTAACTTTACCAACAACTTCTGGAGCTAATGGTCAAGTAATGACTGTTGATGGTTCTGGTAATTTATCATTCGGAGATATCTCTGGCGGCGCTTCGTGGCAAGCGGTTAAAACTGCAAACTTTAATGCTGTAGCAGGTGAAGGTTATTTTATTAATACTACCTCTGGAGCAATCACAATGACACTACCTAGTTCTCCTTCAATTGGTGATTTTGTTTCATTTATAGATTACGCAGGAACATTTGATACAAATAATTTAACAATCGGAAGAAATTCAGAAAATATACAAGGCTCTGCAGCAGACCTAACAGTTTCAGTAGAAAGGGCAGCTAATACTTTAGTGTACGTAGACTCTACTCAAGGTTGGCTGTTAACGGTTAAGTAAAATGTCCACTTATAAGAAAGAAGTTGGAACAAGCGTCCAAAACTTCTCTAATGATCCTGATAATCCAATTACAGG
>Ga0208162_1001513_pt1 | contig 12011 bp, 14 predicted proteins | sample CB_VirMetaG_4_FD_184539 | JGI IMG/M metagenome (GOLD analysis project Ga0208162, IMG submission 184539) | Freshwater to marine saline gradient viral communities from Chesapeake Bay - CB_1508_1M Viral MetaG (SPAdes) (version 4) | ecosystem: Environmental > Aquatic > Marine > Coastal | place: USA... | reverse complement strand
AGGCTTGGTCTAAGGCTACTTCAGGCCTGCTGAAGGCCGGCAGCAAGTCATTGCCAAAAATTAACGCAACCCTTGATCTCAGTAATACTCTAGAAATAGAGATTGAAGACGGAGATGCGGACAATTTTGAGGGGATGAGGAGCAAGATTTCAAAGGACGTCAATCAGGCAACAGAGAAGATTGCTGGACCATTGGAGGCGGCGTTGAACTCTGCGATGGCAGCCAGTTGGGGGTGGAGCAGTGGAGTCAGGGATATTATTGATACCGGGGAGCTTCGAAACTCTTTAAGTATTGCCGTGGAGAATGGCAATGTCAAGATTTCTTACGATGCTCCTTACGCCAAGCTTATGCACTATGGCGGATATATTATGCCGTATGGAAACTCAAGCGCTAGCCAGGTCTATCTTCCTGGAAGGCCTTGGGTCACTGCGACCCTTGAGGGGAATGGTCCTGTGCAGAGATTCGACTTAAACCAGTACTACGAGGGGTACCTATAGGTACTCTAGAGCGCTTCTATTGCGACTATGGCTAAGCTACCTTTTGTTGTTGCTCCCAGGATTAAACCGGAGATAGTGCAAGTAGGCAACGAGACCTGCGGAATTATCGAGATCGAGCGTCGAGGTTATGTAACGGCCGGTGAAAAAGCCTTTGTCAATAGTCAGCTTGCTCAGGATGATATTACTTCCAGAGTTGTTGACCTTTGCCGTAAGATTTGCTCTTCCCACAAGGTTGATATGCAAAAGGCATACGAAACGGTTAACGTTTTGTTCTCGGGTAAAACTTCTAGAGGTCTTGCTTCTAAGGTACAACAGGAATATTCTGACGAAATATCTGAAATTATCACCTCTATGGTGGCTGGGGAAGAGCGGAAAAGACTTATCCATGCTTTTTGCATGATTCTGTATCGCGTCGAGGGGGACTTCACGGCTCAAGACCTGTCCGACCTGGACCCACAGCTTGTAAATGCTCTCAGCGATTTTTACGAGAAAGAAGAGTCTCGTAGTATCAACAAAATTACCGACGCTCTTGTTAACGAGGATGAGGAGGTCACCCCAGAAATTGAGAACCTTCAAAAAAAGTAGAAAGGGGTATAGTCAATGAGGATCTAGGAAAAATTTACTGGCAGCTTAAAAGGATTTTTCCTGGAGACTCGGACTTTGCTTACGATAAGTTTGTAGACCTTCCCTATGAGTATGTTGTTGAAGCATACACAATGGGTCTTCAGATGCGTCAGATAACGTTGCATGAAGAGGAAAGACCCACCTCGATGTTAATGTCTTTGACGGCAAATAGTCAGCGAGACCCCAAGAAGAAGAAAGAGCCCTTTAGTCTTGACGACTTCTACTTGTATCAACCAAGAGATTCTCAGGACATGCCTGCCGAAAGGTATGGTACTGCGGCTTTAGGCCTCATCAAGAGGCGCCTGATGCCTTCTTGGGCTCTCACATTCTACAGCAAGCTTGCGGCCAGTGCAGGGGGTCCAGAGCCTTCCTTGCTGGCCTTCATCGGAGAAGATTTCATCCTGTTGGCGCCTGTTAAGACGTCGACAGGCTATACTGGACTTTTGATTGCCCAGGAAAGTGCGAGCAAACAAATAAGAACAGCGAGTTCACCTTGCGGAACCAATGTGACAATCTGCTTGCCCGAAGTTTCCACTAAGATTATAGCAGAAGAGGGGCACGACCTACGTGCCTGGTAGGTTGATAAGCGTCTCTAGCCAGTTGGTATCAGCGTCGGAGGCATCTTGTACGACGCCATGCTCTAGCCAATTCTTGATGCGAAGTTCTGCGTATGCACTGTAATAGGGCTGTATGCGGTACCAGGCAATCCATTCATCGCTCCCTTTCGCTTGGTTACATCGACGGCAAGCTGGAATTACATTAGAGGTCCTGTCTTCGCCTCCTTTCGCTCGAGGTCTGACGTGGTCAATCGTCAAGGATTTATCGTCGATAGGGGGTTGCCCGCAGTATGCGCAGCAGTCTCCCCAGGCCTTTTTGATCCCGGCCCTCCAGAGCCGCTTTGCTTCGGCCGAAGTAAGTGCATTCATGGTATAAACGTAGTCTTGTGGGCGCTCAAAGAGCGTTTGAAAACTAGCGTTTGTCATCGAATTACGGTAACAACGCCAGAAAAAATGCTGGGTAAAGCGATTAGCATAAGCTTTTCTGCGTTGTTGATCTAGTATACCCGCAGGAACACTAGGCTTGTACAGAGTTGGCGCCATGGCTCAGACTTTTCCTACGACTCCAGAAATTGTTTACAACACTCTGGTCGCCGACGCTACTTTCATGGCGTTAGTTGGCAGCTATGTCTTTAAGGCCAACACTTCGAGCATTCCTGCGATCAGCATCGTGACTCCTGGTGCAGACATGCCAGACTTGAAGTCAATAGACGGCCTGGAAATTGTTATTCATGACACGGCTCAGATTCGGCGCATGGACTTTTATGGCTCTACAAATATTGAGAAAAACTGGAATCTTTACGTAATCGCTTGGGGTAGCGCTACTGGAGACCAAGTAACTAGCGCTGTAGAGCGCATTATGCGTACTTTTTCAGGTTCATCGGCAATGGAAGTGGTCGCCACTCCCGATGGGCTGACTGCTAAGGTCCAGACAAAAGTTATGATTCCTAGCGACAAACCAGTTCTTGTCCCTTAGGAAGAATAGTAATAACGGGCCGTAGAGGGTCCGAGGTACCTTCACGCGGACCTGGGTCCGTTCTTTTGTATGGCAAACTTCTCTGCTGCCTTCGGGTACGATCTTTATCTGATCCCCCTCAAGGCAGAATCCGTCGACGTTGGCTTTGCTGGCGTAACAGCTGGCATCGGAACCGGCGCCACTAACTTTATTGATACAACCACTGTCGTAGCCGCCAATGAAAAGGTTACCTACAGTAATGGTGTTTTCAGCTTGGGCGCTACTCCTGTTGCTGAGCCTACAAACGGCACTATGCAGCCCGTCAAGCTTCTTGGTTTGACCCAGGCCTCCCTTGAAACCGATACCGGTTCCGAGGATATTTACACCTACGACGACACCACTAGCGGCTTTAACCAGGCTGTGGCTACTACCAAGTCCTGGACGATGACCTTGGCTGGCATTGCCGATTTCAAGGATGCTGGCTACCAGATCTTGCGTCTCACTGAGCAGAACACTGTTGCCGACAGTCTGCGTGTTAAAGTTGCTCGCGTGGGCCCCACTGGCACCGTTGAGACTGTTTACGGCTACGGCACTCTGATGGGTTACACTGAATCCAACGAGGTTACTTCCATTGTGTCATGGGAGTGCAGTCTGACTGGTTACGGCAAGTACGTTGTTGAGCTCGACGAAAACACTGGTAACTGATCAGTCCGATTGGCGGCCTTGCTTTATAGCTTGTTCCAGGAGTCCCGAAAGGGGCTCTTTTTTATGGAAGCCTAAGCCAGTTGATTTCCTAGGGCCGTGGCTGGAGACAGTTTTCAGTATAATATCGACGTAAACCTGAAAACAGAATCCGCTCAGCGTCAGTTTGATAAACTATGGAGCCAGGCAAGAGCCGGGTCTGAGGAGGCTAAAGATGCCATCAACAATATCCTTGGCGGCACTAAGACACAAAAAATTTCACTTGAACTTGACAATAATCTAGGCAAATATAAAGCCAAGATAATTCAACTCAGGTCTGAATACGACAAATTAGACAAAGTAATTGAAAAGAAAAATCGAACAGAAGAGGGTTCGGTTACTAGTCTCCGCCAGCAGGTAAATACCGCCAAACAGCAGCGTGACGCAATAGCCAAAACCGTTCAGATCCTAAATAGTAAAGGTCAAAGGATCACGGTAGTCAATGCTAAATGGAGCGAAGCCAACAACAAAGTCAAGCAGTATTCCATAGAGCTGGCAAAAGCTAATGGAGACATGTTAGCACTTGCTAAACTCAAAGTGCCTGGGCTAGATGGATTATTGAAAGGAGGGGCTGCTCTGAACCAAATCGTAATGGTAGGAACGGCAGTTGTCACAACTTTCCAGGCAATTAAAGGTGCAGTCGACCCTCTGATTAATCGAGTAAAGCAAATAGAAGGCTTGAGCTTGTCAATGCAAGGCTTCGGCCTCAGCGCAAAAGAGTCAGAGCAAGTCTTGATGGCGTCTAAGCAAATTGCTTTTGAGTACGGAGCGTCACTTGGTACCATTGAAAAAGGCTTTAAGCGTATTACTCCCGCCATCCTGCAAAGTGGCGGATCACTGAAGGACAGTAGTGATGTCATGGCCGCCCTGTCTGCTCGTACTACAACCCTTGGATTGAATTCAGAGCAATCGGGGCGTTACATAGAAGCATTTGCGCAGGTTATGGGTAAGGGCAAACTTCAGTCGGAAGAACTTAACCAACAGTTCTCTGAACTCGATGGTGCGCTGCGAGGACAGATTGCTGGCTACTTGAAGTCAACTCATGGGATCGATGATCTCGATAAAGCCATGCAAAATGGCGAGGTGACTGCCGATCTTTTCCGGGAAGCCTTTGTGGCAGTTAGCGAGGAAATGACTGGCAACCTGAAAGGTGCAATTGGCGAAGTCCAGCAGCGTATGGACAGCTTGAATGCAAATCAGGTTCAGAATATCGTAAACAACTTGAATACTTTAACTATGGAGTCTTTGATTGAGACTCTCTCTGGCATCGGCAAGTCTTTTCAGCGTATTTGGGTTGGAGCTACTCAGTTTATGGCTTCAATCGCAAACGACCTGCCTGCAATACAAGCTGAATTCAAAGAATTTTTCGACGTTCTCGGAATGATTGCCGATCTTTTTGTTCGCGGCATCTTGGTGGTTGCTAAGCTGGTGCTTAAAGCAATTGACCAGTTGGTGCTAGGATTTCGCGCACTTGGGGATGCAATTTTAAACCTTCCTGGCGTGCCAGATGCATTCAAAGCATTGAATAAGTTGGGTGGAACATTGTTCCGTGCATTCAACGAAGGCTTTGATATGATCATGAATACCGGTGACGCTGTCAAGCAAGTCACACAAGAACTTAGCAGGCTTGATGGCCGAATGTTACTCCTTAAAAACCAGCAAGAGCAAGGCAAGATTACCCAAGAAGAATACAACAGGCAGCTTGCAATCTTACAGCAGGAAATGGCCAAAAGTGAAGACTCTTTGTTGATTGCAGGGTACAACAAGCAGATTGAAGAACTAGAAGAAAATATGAAGCTCCTTAAGGTTGAGATCGGGGAGGCCAAGCAAGAACTGAGCGAAGCTAAGGGTAATTTTGACGAGGAAAAGGAAAAAGTAAATGCGTTGAGGCAGGCAATTAAAGATCGTTACGCTGAAGAGATCGAATCTTCCAAGGAAAAGGAAGAGGAGATCAAGACTGCTCTTGATAACGAAAAAGAAACATATAAAGAAGTCAAAGAGGTAATGAAGGGTCGCTATGAAGATGAGCGCTCTCGTGTGTCGTCTCTTTTCGACGAAAAACTGGCCATGATCTCTGCCGAGATTGATGCGTTAAACAAGCGCACACCGGCGGAAGAAAGACTGCGTCAATTGCGTAAAGAAGAACTTGCGCAGAAGGCTAGTAGCGCAGACCTTAGCGAGAAAGAAAGACTGTCAGCTCAAGCTTCGCTAGAGCGGATGCTGCGACAGGATAAAATCCAACAACTTAATATTGACAAGAGAAATACTGAAATCCAAAGAGTAGATGCGTTAAAAGCAAGCGAGGACAATTACCTTAAAGCTCTAGATCAAGAGAAGGAAAAGTTTAAAGAGCTAACCAATGCTTTGAACAAAAAGCTGGAGAAGCAGGTCGAAAACACTCGGAATCTCGAAGAAGAGCAAAAAGAATACGACAGGATCCTCACTGATTCGCTTAAAACCAACCAAGAGATGTCGGTCACCCTGGCTGAGATCCCTTCTTTGGTCGACAAACAGGCGGACGCTGCAAGAGGCGCGGCCAAGTCTTACGGCGAAGCACAAAATCGAGTAAAGGACTTGCAGGGTCAACTGACCACTGCGGCCAATGAGGCGGCAAGACTAAAGATCAAAATCGACGAAGTTACCGAGGCTCGTCGGCGTCAACAGGCAGCCGCAGCTAATTCCAGCACTCCATCCCCCAGGGCCTCTGGTGGACCTGTTAGCGGCGGATCAAAATATACTGTTAACGAACTAGGTAAAGAAGCCTTTTTGAGCGCTAGTGGCAAGCTTAGTATGATCAACGCCCCTACCTTTGGAACCTGGAAAGCTCCCTCTAGCGGTACTGTTATTCCTGCTCACTTGACAAATCAACTTGACATCCCTGCCGGCGGAGTGAATATCAACAAGGCTCCGGGCATGCGTGCAACGGGTGTAGTGAGTCGCCCTGCTTCAATCAGTCATGGAGACAATATCAGCAATCAGGTGACGATCCAGTCGTCGAACCCGAACCAGACAGCTAATAGCGTTATGGTCCAACTTGCTAAACTAAAGCGGGTTAGGTATTCTTGATCAGCTAAGCCTGGGAAATGTTTCATTTTGGTTCCCCCGAAGATACGGCGGAAATCCTTCGAGCTGAAGCCTTGACCTCCGGGGGTCCCGGCCTAAGGGAGTGCCCGTTGGACGAACTTAGCGAAAAGGAGCTACGAGTGGCCCTGGCGTATACCTACATGGCCCTCCAGGACGCCTATAGGGACGATCAACCAACCGAGGTGGTATCAATCCTCAAGAGTGACTACGATGGTGTCTTCGAGGCCCTTGCAGAGGCTTCAGAGGATTTCCGTGACGCAGTTAGGACGAACAGACATCAGTTTGCTGGACCAAGGACCAAAGAGATTGTTTACTATTACAAGAAACTTGCGGGCGTAGCTTAGGAATCCTAGCCACAGCTAGGCCCTCGCAATGTCTCAGATTGGCATCTCATTTACACCCAGTGGGGGCTCGCCTGTATACAATATTATCATAGATAACTTTGGCGGTACTGATATGCCGCGTACTTACCAGGAAAATGTTAATTTCGAGAAGTCGGCTACCGGCTCAAGCCTTCTGACGGGACCAGCGTACAGGCAGAAATATATGTGGGCAATAAGCACCATGGTTACTACTGCTATTGCTCAAGAAATCGACTCTCTTTTTCGGGATTGGGATACGGACAGAGCTGCTGGGCTTGCAGTTGCTTGCGGTATTGCTGATACGACTTTTGGCTCACAGGTTAATACCAGTGCAGTCTTCTCCGTCTCTCCTACATACGTAAGACTTAGCCCAAAGTATACGCTGGTCAGCTTTGGCCTGATGGAGGTCTGATAAATGTCTTATCTTGCCAATTCCGCACGGCTTGCTTCTTTGACAATCGGAGGAGTAGACTACTCTGCTTCTCTTTCTTCCTGGACGGCCAGCGACAATACCGCTTATAAGAATGGCTGCATTGTGACCACTGGGCAGTTGATTCTTGGTCGACAGGTTGGCTCGAGCGACATTGAGGACTATGATCGCAACACCTTTCGACGCGGATCACCCGTCATCCTTCAAATAACCTACCCAGATGGTACAACACAACGTCATCCGCGTGGCCTTTTGTATGTGATTTCGAATAGCTACGACTTGGAGACAGATACGATTGAAGTTGAGCTCGGTTGTCGTCTAGCTTTGATGAATTTAACGGATGAAGTTGATGATCTGATTGCCATTTCTCCTTTAACTCTTGATGCCGCTCAACGGACATTTTCCAATGTGTCTGCAGCCTTCGCGAGCGTTGGCCAGGTGTGCTATCAGGACAATCAGGGAGCACTGCAGGTTCGCACATTTTTCGACGGGGACACCTTTAGCAGTACAGCGGCTGGAGAATGGGTCGCCATTGCAGGAGTGACGTCAACTTCTGTCTCACCCTTGGCTGGCACTGCCGCTATCCCCGACAGAATCAATATTCAGTACCAGGTCCCCTCCAGTACAATCGCCACTGACAATACTGGATTCGTTGAAACTGTTATTGATGAGTCCAAATACTGGAGTCCTTATCCCGCTATTCAGTACGTAAGGGTCTTGCCCGCGAGCTCAACCACTGACGAGGCTACGCTTTTTAATGCACTTCGCCAGGCTACTGACGGTCGCGAGCAGTCGACCTCCAGGACTTCATCAGACTCGTGTGGCAATACTCCGCCTGCCCCTTCGGGACCCGGCCAGAATAATGCCAGACCTTTCCCTGTCTATGCCTCCTGCAACGACCAGTTCGAGTTAAGGAAGGAGCAGCAGTATGTTCCTGTAACCCGGACACAAACTACAACCACATACTACGATGCTCCCGCCGGTCAAGTGTCTAGGATTTATTCCGAAATCAGGGCCCCCGCAGTCGAGGCTAATCAGCAGTACTTTGCGGATAAATATGCATATTGCCGCAGTATTTACGCAAGTGCCTGCAATCCGAATGGCAGCTGTCCAATGGAGGGCTTGGAAGAGATCTTGTTAGGTTACACAGAGTCAATAAATTACTATGGCGATGCAAATGAATTGGTTAAAACAGTTCAAGATACTTATGCTACCACCCTTTCTGCTGCTCAACCAAATGACTGGAGATCCGGGAATACAAATGGAGTGCCTCAAGTTTTCAACCAAAGTCTTAGTACGACCGAGCTTTATCGCGCATCGCGTGTTATTACAGAGTATTTCAAGCAAAGCAACGCAAACGTTCAGACGACAAAAACTTTTACAAGCAGCATAAGTCGCGGCACTGGAATTTCTGAAGGCCTTGATGCTATTGACGCCTTAAACGGTATCGTTACAACAACAAAAAGGATTTCGACGACTACTGCAACACTAGACATTTCTCCAGACAGGGTCAACAGTGCAACTACGGATACAAAAGAACAGTCTACAGAGGTTATTTTATTTGAAAGTCGTTACATTGAACCACCAAACGAGTCTGGGCCATATATACTTGAAGAGTCGATTCCAATGCCTCTTTTGTATGAAACTCAAGCTGAAATCGATTCGACTGTTGAGGCGTATTCGAACTACATTAGCCGCTTTGTAAAAGGCGATTCTTTCGGTCAGCAAATCGGCGAGAACCTTCGAAAGGATATTTGTGATGGCTGGTACGTAGGTCGACCATTCAGGTACTACGATCCTTCTAACGATGAGCTCTTGGCGATGAGGATGGATGCCTGTACCTGGGGTGTCGATCAGAACGGAGCTGCTGTCGTAACGAATGGCGTATGGATAGGTAAATCCAATGGCACACTAACTCTTCCTAATAACCTTGTAGGTAACTCTACTCCAGATCTTTCGGTAGGCACTGGGGTAGACCAAGATCTAGGGGAAGGTGGTACAGGAGGCTCTCCTGCAGCCCCTCCCGCCACTAATCCTCCCGTAGTCAACAATGAAACAAACGTGGACAACGGGGCATTCATATTCCAGGTCAATGTTTACTTTGGCACGGGCGTTGTACTGACTCCGAACGGAGACGCTGATGGAGTTACCTTGATTCCTCCTTCAGACCTTACGACAAAAGTTAGTATGGGATTTACTAGCTTTGTATCGGGTCTGGTGGTCGGGCCTGGGGATCTGCTTGATGGGGACGGAAATGGTGGTATTCCTATCGAGTACGACGGTAACTTGGTTGTTGCAAACGCTGTTGTCGTGGACGAAGACCTTTTTGCTCCTGCTCCATAGGAAGACTACATCGATTCTGGCAACACCTTATGGCTATCGCGGCTAAGCTTTCTTCTTTCGAGGTGACTGAGCAGGTCTCAGACCGTTTCGTTGATAAATACTTAGAAGCCAGGTTGATCAATGCCCCTGGTGTTACCTATACACCCGGCACAACCAACGATGCCACATTTCTTGCTAATGAGGTTACTATTGGAACTGGTGGTTACGCTCGCCAGATAGTCACTTTCGCTGCCGGAGATTTAACGGCCTATACCGATGGAGGCGTCGGCCTCGCAACCAAGTCCACTGTTTTTGCTCACGACGGAGGTGGAACAACTCTAGGATTCAGTCATGTAGCGCTTTGTTGGAGTTCCGGGAACGTTACTGGATTGGATGTTACCGGGATCACGGTCCCAACCTCGGGTATTGACGGTACTTACACTGATCTTCCTATTGATTCAACAAGTGGGTCTGGTGTTGGTCTTACTGTTGACCTGACTGTTCAAAACAGCGGCGCTGCTTCTACTGACTTCATTCTGTCTATCCGTGACTCCGGTTATGGCTACACTGCCGGCAACACTTTGACCATCCTGGAGTCAACTCTGGTTGCCGCTGGGGCTGTTGCCGCTTCGGCGGGAAGCCTTTCTTTTAACGTTGGTACGATCTACAACAATGCGGCCGATAACGGGGAGATCATGTCAGTGGCTCAGACTACCAGCTCCGTGCAGCTGACAGCAGGTCGCGAGGCTGTGTTCTACTGGAACCTGAAGCAATATGACGTGGGAGTAGCTTGATATGGACATCAAGTTACTCCAGGAGCTTAGCCTTACCAACAGGGTTCTCAGCCTGGAGGAAAGGGCTTCTGATTCTGTTATTAAGGGCGATTTTCAGGGCAGTGTTACCGGCTACTGGAAGAAACTTGGCGAGCGAGGAGAAGGTATTGTTTCCTACAAGGATAAGGACTACGTAAGCAAGCCTATTGGTTTTGTGTCCTTGCCGGCTGGAACAGAGGTTGAGCTCAGTTATGCAAACGGTATCTACTACTCAAAGTTTTAGTCATGGCAATTAACAGATCTTTTGTTTCAACCCAGGACGTCTCTACTGTTACAAATACGACCATTGAGATTGTGGCAGTCAGGCCTAACCTTGACATCCTCAACGATCCTCCTGAGACTCCCAATAGAATGGTTGGGTATCATGATTCTGTTTCCGATTCCGTAGAGCTTTACGTGGTCGACCGCTCTGGACTTCGCTGGCTTAGGGTCTGATGGCAATAGAAAGTGCAAGACTTGCTGTAAAGGGAACTGTAGAAAAAGAAGGAGGTATTCCTCTGTTTGTGGGGAGCCAAAGCTCCGTCAAGCCGGGTAACCCCAGAGAGTTCAACCCAACCCAGGCCTCAGGTACGGGTACGACTTCTTCCGTAGACACGCAGCTGCCTACCGCAGAGGGTGAGCTTTTCGTTTATAGGCCAGACTTTAGCAACCAGTTCGCCCAGCTGTACGTAGCGGTCGATATTGGCGGCACGCTTAAATGGAAACTAGCAAGACCAATGGGCTCTGCTATTGATGCAAGAACGGGAGAGCGATGGGATCCTAACGCTGGGTTCTATAATCCATTGGCAACCTAGTCCGCTGCTTGATAAAGTAATGGGTTTTGGAGATTTTTGGAATAAATCAGGCAGCAGTCAGAGCAGAATTGACGCAGCCCTTGAATTTATTCGCACAGGCAATATTCGTGCTACGTTTAACAATGAAACTACCGGGTCTCCAGCCGTTCCCGTTTTTGATGCTGGGGGCGGAGTCTCCAATATAAATAAATGTCGCAATTCTGGTGATTGTGCTTCTGGCTGGTGGTGTGTGTCTGGCCTTTGTACTAATCCTAGCAGCTCCGGCTCGTTCAATGGCAATAATGTAAACGGAAACTCGGGTCAAGATTGCGGCAGCGGTCTCGGCGATCCCGGGGGAGGAAGCGGAGGTTGTGGTGGTGATGTCGGGGTTGCAACAAAATTCTATCAGGCAACAGGATGTAATCAACCCAGATGCGGGAACGAGGGTCGAGGTGGAAATCCGCTAGGTGTCTGCTGTGGAGAAAGGTGCTGTCGAATTGGAAATGGTTTCGTTCAGTGCTTTTGTGGTAAATGCCCGCCTCCAGGTCGCTGTCAGAAATATTGCGATTCTTTCTTCAAGTCCAATGGACGCCAAGCCGAGGGCTGTGATGACGCGACCAAATGTACAGAATGCGAAAGCTGTACAGAGAGTGGAGGCACCGCGACTTGCGTCCCGATAAGAAGTGGTGGGCCATGCTATTGTGGAGAGGGAAACGGGTGTTCTCAGTGCAGTAACTGTAAAGAAGACGGAACGTGCGAATATGATTGCGCAAATTGCAAAACCTGCACTACTATTTTTAACTATCCATGTTCTTGCGGTGATTTTACTATTA